>Ga0116147_1000934_pt1 | contig 33393 bp, 26 predicted proteins | sample AD_JPNHG3_MetaG_FD_89749 | JGI IMG/M metagenome (GOLD analysis project Ga0116147, IMG submission 89749) | Active sludge microbial communities of municipal wastewater-treating anaerobic digesters from Japan - AD_JPNHG3_MetaG | ecosystem: Engineered > Bioreactor > Anaerobic > Digestate | place...
ATGCCATCTTACAATGGCCGAAAGCAACTCCGCCGAAGTTGGAAACCGCCACCCTCCTTACCCCGCAGGTCACATGAGATTCAAATCAAAATCCCACTCTAACTTAGGTTTTCGGGTTGAAAAAGTCTCACGGATTTCGCGGATTTCGCGGATTGGCGGGGAGGGAAACGGGGTTTGATTTGCTCACCGGGTTTCCGGCGCGGCAGACTTGCGGTCAGGGGCAAGCGGGGCCAGGTGGCGGGCGAATTCCTTGATTTGGGTGTGGAGGCCCAGCACGAGCAATTCATCCCCGGGTTGAAAGGAGTCGCGGCCGGTGGGGGAGAGAATCCGGCGGCCGGCGCGGCGGATGCCGCCGATCTGGATGCCGTATCTGCGGATGAGGTCCAATTCGGCGAGGGGCCGGCCGGCCAGGGGACAGGCCGGGGGCACGGCGAGGGTTTCCATGGTCAGCTCGTCGAAGCCGGTCTGCGGTTCCGGGGCCGCCTCAGCGTTGAGGAGCTTGCGGCCGGCGCGCGCCAGCTCGGCGGGGCCGCCGAGGAGAAGGAGTTTGTCGTGAGGATAGAGGACGGTGTCGGCGCCGGGATTGACGAGGCTGTAACCCTGGCGGTCAATGCCGACGACGGAGCAGCCGAACTCGCTGCGGAGGGCCAGTTGCCCGAGGGTCTTGCCGGCGTGGGGGGTGTCGCCGGGCAAAGTGACTTCATCAATTTCGAGGTTCCAATCCGCAGTCTGGCGGGGCAGATAGTCGGACCAGGCGGAGGCCGCGGTGGCCTGGCTGGCGCGCTGCAGTTGCTCGAGCAGCTCGATTTCGACCCGGCTTTGCCATTTGATGAAGCGCCGCCAAAAGACGACTGCCACCGCCGCCAGCAACAGCAGGACGCCGCCCGCGGCTCCCAGCAGGGACCAGCCGCCGGGGAGGAGCACCAGGAGCCAGGCCGCCAGCACGGCCAGGGCCACCGTCGTCAGCGCCCGTTCCAGCAACGGACGGAGGATGCGCTGGCGGCGGGCGCCGGTCGTCGCGGCGTCGGCCACCATCATGGAGAGAGCGACAATGTTGCGCCAGATGGCGATGAGCGGCGCCAGCAGAACGATGCCGAAGACAGACCAGAAGACAAACGGCAGGGCCTGCGGGAAGGGGCCGTCGGTTTCGAGGGCGGCCCGGGCCCGCTCGTAAATCGGGCGGACAAAGAGCAGCAACGCGGAGACAAACAGCACATAAACGGCGAGCTGGAGGAGGCGCTTGCGGGTCAGGCGCCACAGCAGGCCCGCCGTCTGGCGCGTGCGCAGGCGCGTGAGCCAGTCATGATAAAATTCGATCCCCTGGCGCAGGACGGGGGGTTCGAGGCGCGCAAGGCGCTCGCTCAGCGGTTCGGCGCGGCGGGTGAGGACCGGGGCGGCCAGGGCGGTGAGCAGGGCCGCTCCGGCCGCGACGGGGTAAACGCTTTTGGGCAGCAGCCCGCTTTCGACGCCCACCTGAGCGATGACAAAGGTGAACTCGCCCAGGGGCACGAGGGAGAGGCCGGCCTGGATGGACTCGCGGCTGGAGTTGCCCACCGCGATGAAGCCGAGGGTGCAGGCCAGCGGCCGGAGCAGCAGCGCCAGAAGGGTCACGGCGATCAGGTAAGGCCAGGCTTCCAGCAGGAGCCGAAAATCCACCATCATCCCGACCGCGACAAAAAACACCGCGCCAAAAAGCTGGCGCAAGCCGTCAAAGCCGCGTTCGATGTCGCTCTTGTAGCGGGTGCTGCCGACCACCACGCCGAAGATGAAGGCGCCCAGGGCCAGCGAATAGCCGACGGAAACCGCCAGCGAGGCGAGGGACAACAGCAGGCCCGCCACCACCAGGGTGCGGATTTCGAGCGTGGCCTCGCGGCTGAGGCGCGCAAGCAGTTTCGGGATGATCAGCAGCGCCATCACGGCCAGGAACACGATAAAGGCTCCCAAGGTTCCCAGCGTCGGCAGGAGCGAGGGGGAGGCGGCGCCTTTGTATTGGGCCAGCGACGAGAGGAGCGTGAGCATCGTGATGGCCACCAGGTCCTCAAGCACCGTGACCGCCAGGGCCAGTTGGCCGGGGCGCTCGTGCGTGAGGTTGAGTTCCTCGAGGACCTTGCTGATGATGGCCGAGCTGGAGACCATCAGCATGCCGGCCAGGAAGAGGCTGGCGGTGGTGGTCCATCCCATGGTCCAGCCGAAGATGCGGCAACCGTTCAGCACGAGGATGGCGCTGATGGCGGTGGCGACGACGGTGGAAAGTCCGAGGCGTTTCAGGCGGCTGAGGCTGAGGTTGAGGCCGATGGAAAAGACCAGGAAGACCAGGCCGATTTGGGCGAGGGTCTGCACCCGGTCGAGGTCGGCCACGAGGGCAAACGGCGGGGTAAAGGGGCCGATGATGGCGCCCGCGAGCAGGTAGCCCACGACGGCGGACAAACCCAGCCGCTGGCAGACCCAGGCCGCGATGCCGGCCGTCACCAGCACCACCGCCAAATCCCGAATGAACACGATACCCGTCATAACGCGCCGCCACGATGGCTCACCGGAAGCGGTAATTCCAGCGGCGGTTGGGCGCGCTGTCGCCGTTGACGCCCAACTCGGACACGTCACTGAAGCCCTGGAGGTTGTCCGCCCAGTGAAAATCAAAAGCCGGCACGGGCCGGCGCTCCTGCCCCGCGAGCTTCCGCGCCAGGCTCAACTCCATGCCGTTGCCGTTGACGCGGTATTCGGCGCGCCCCACGGTGTGCCAGCCGCCCGCCCGCCAGGCTTTCACCGTGGTCGTAGTGTCGCCCGGCACCTCGAGGTTGACAATAAGATCGTAACCGAGCCAGCCGGTGGCGGCGTTCTGGTCCGTGTCCAGGAGGAGCAGCATCCAATTCGGGTCGGTTCGGGGGGAGATGCGGTCGCGGGTTTGAATGAAGAAATACAGCCGGCGGGCGTCATAAGCCGCCTTGGCGATCACGAAATCGTTTCGGCCGGTGTCGTTTCGATAGAGCACGCCGCCGTAGCCCGGGTGGTTGCGGTGGGTCGTGTCGCCGAGGGTGTCGCGGTACTCCGGGGTCACCGCCTGCCAGTCCTCGAACCGGCCATCAATCCGGATTCGGCTGGGGCCGTTGGAGGCGGGGGGCGGGCGGACGCCTTTGAAGCGGCGCACGCAGGCGGCCAATTGATAATAATAATTGTCGGTGTGTCCGCCGCGCATGGGCTCGCAATCGCGGCTGTATTCCTGGGTGTATTGGTCCACGAACAGGCCGCCCGGAAAATAGCAGTCGGCATCGGTGTAATGGCTCCAGCGGGTAAACCGCGCGGCGGTCCACTCATTCCAGCCGGTGACGAAGATGAACTCGGGATCGGCTTGCAAGGCGCGCTGCCATTGCTCGGCAAAATTCAGGCCGAGGTTGACCGCCTCCGGGCGCGGGTCCTTGGCGCCGGCATGCCAGCTTCGTCCCATCGCGCCGCGGCGGTGGCTCATGGGGGCAGGGCCGGGCGTGTGGGGCAGGGCGTTTTGCGCCACGCCAACGCTCATTTGTTCGATGCCGCCCGTCCGGTTGGTGAAGGCGTGCTGGGGATGCACCTCGAGCCAGCTCCATTGTTCGGGGCCGCTGGGACCGACCCAGTAATCGGGCATGGGCCGCCGGAAGGTGAAAAACTCAAGCATCGCGGGCGTCTGAACATGCTCCTTGTTGGCGAGCAGCAGGGGCTTGCCCTTCCACGGGTACCACAACTCCCGCCAGCGGCCGGGGCTGTAGAGGTCGCGCCAGAGCTGGTCGGTCACCGGCCGCGGGTCGCCGAAGGGGGCAATGAAAGCGATGGCGGGCGTGCGCGCCCCCTCGCGTCGCATGGCGGAGTATTCGCGGCACAGCGCCTCATACTGGTCCTTCCAGGTGAACGGCGGATTGGTGGTGTCGAACAGGATGACGTCAATCCCGGCGTCCGCCAGCGCGCTGGCATGCTTCCGGATCACGAACGGGTCGGTCATGAGGTAGTAGCCCAGCTCGGGTTCGCCCCAATGATGCGGCGCGCCATTGGCGGGCCACTCAACCCGCCCGTCTTTCGCGGACGCAATCAGCCGGGTGTTGTCGTTGGGACCTCCCGCCTGCGGAATGTGCCACGTCCAGTAAAAAATCCCCACCTGCTTGCCTGGCCGGGGCGGGCCGCATTCCGGATAGCCGGGAATCACCCGGCCCGCGCCGTCCGTGGCCACCCAGGTGTCGGCAAACAGATCATCCCCCGGGTAAGGCTCGCCGGCAAATTCGGCCGCGGCCAGCAGCCCGCTTGCGCCCCAGGCGGGCCACAGGGCCCCTGCCACAAGGACAACGCGCGCCAGAATCGGAATCTTGAAAGCCATGCTTTCATTCTGGCCCGGGCGCGTTTCATTGACACGAAAAAAGGCGTTTTCCCCGGCGTGTTCGAATCGCTTGGGCCGGCCGCGTGAGTCTGCCCTGGCTCACTCTTGAGGGCCGAGGCTTAAGGACAGGAGGCGCCAGGCGCCCTCCTGGCGGGCCAGCGTGGCGGTCATGGCGAGGCGCATGGGGCCCATGAACGCGGACTCGACTTCCCAATTCCCGACGGTGGTGATCACCGCGCTGCCGCCGGCGGTGCGTTCGAGGAGAATGGACGATTTTTTCATGCCGGAGGACAGCAGGCCGTGCAGCCAGGTTATGAAGTAATCCCGATTGGCGATGACCTGGGGATTCGGCATCGAGGCGACCGCGCAAAATGCGGGGTCGGCAAGGGTGTCCCGCAGCCGGAGGATGTCACTGTTTCCCACGCCCCGCTCCCATCGTTGCAAGACCTCGCGCGCGTCGTCCGGCGGGACGGTCTGTTCGTCCGCGCCGCCGGCCGCCACAGTGAGGAGGGTCAGACGCCACCGGCCCGCCCGCCCATCGGGCACTGCCGCGAAGCTGAGCAGCCATTGCCGGGTGTCTGACTGGAGTTGGACCCAACCGTTGGCGGAGGCGCCGGCATTTTTGATTTTTGGCGGGCCTGCCGGTTTGGCCCCTGGGAAGCGGAATCGCCTGGCGATTGGCGGGTCGCGCCGCAGCGCGTCGCGGGTGGTGTGCAGCGCTGTGCCGTCCGATTCAAGCACCGCCAGTGAGCCCAGCGACGAAAACAACGTCCACAGCGGCGGGTTGCCTTCATCAAGAGACTTTGCCACGGCCCGGACGAGGCCTTCAACGCCCGGTTCATAAGGCGGCGGGTCCGTCGCCGGCTCAAGCGCGTGTCGCAAAGCCCTGGCCCCGTCTCCGGTGGCCACGAGGTAAGTGATGCCGCGGCTCGCCTCCCGCGGCAGCGCGGCAGGGTTCCCCCACCGGTCAAAACAGCGTGTCTCCGGAGGCAGGGGGCGCGGAAGCGGCTCCGGGTCTTCGCCGTTGGCAACCAGCGCGACCACCAGGCTTGGCCCGGGGGCAAAATACCGCGAAGCCGGCTGGCGAAAGGCGTGGGCGGTGATGTCGTCGCCCGGTGTCAGGCTGCCCTCGTAACGGGCGCCTTCAACGAACTGGGCAAGGGCCGAAACCGTCAGGTGCAGTGGCCGAAGCAAGGGGCCGGGTTCGACCATCATGTGGGTGGGATCGCCATGGCGCGGCGCATTGTGAATCGAGTAGGCGGTGAAGCGCTCGATGCCGGCGGCGATGGCGCCCAGGAACATCCGCGCATACTGGTCCGCCCCGCGGTCCCAGTCGCCCACCACCCGGCGGTCGGCAAACGAGAAGAACGAACCCTGGAACAAGGACACATCCGGCCCTCCTTCGGTCAGTTCAAGGGGCTTGGGCGGGCCGTAACGCTCCTGCACTTTCCGCAGGCGGGCGGCCTCGAGCGCGAGGGCGTCGCCCGGCCGCCCGTGGAGCGAGTGGTCGTAGCGGTGAAAGGACAGCGCATCAAAAAACGGGTAGGCGCCGGCGGCCAGCACCGCCTGATCCCAGGCGGGAGGAAAGGTGTTGATGCCGACTATTTTCATCCTGGGATTGACGGCTTTGGCTTCCTCAAAGGCCGCTTTCAACAGGGTGCCGTACGTCTCCGGGCCGCCATTCTGAAAGAAGCGGAAGTTGCCGGCGTTGAGCCACGGCTCGTTCCAAACCTCCCAACGGTCAATCACGCCGGCATAGCGGGCGACGACGGTTCGCACATAGCGCCGCCAGTCCTCGAGATTCCGCGGCGCCCCGTAAATGCTCCAGTAACCCTCATTGGTTATGCCCGACGCCCAGGGGGGCGCGCTGTCGAGCATGCCCAGGATGCTCAGGCCGTGCCGGCCCGGCAGGGCAATGGCCTCGTCCTGCCAGGACCATCTGCCCGGTTCCTTCTCCAGCAAACCCCATTTGGTGGCGCCGGACGCGTCGTGGACCCGGCACCACTTGTATCCCAGCTTTGCGGCGACCGAGAGGTCCGGCTCGCGAAAACTGACATGAATCCCAAAAGGCGAGGCTGACAACGGGCCCGGCACCGGCGCCGGAGCCCGCGCGAGCAGCGTCTCGCTCATTGCCGACAAGGCGTCGCCAGCGGCGTCCACCACCCTCGCCTCGAGCCGCATCATGCCAAACAACCGCGCGGCGCGGCATTTCGGCTCAAGCGTGCCTTTCCAGACAGGCTGTTCGTTCAGCCGGACCGGCGGCAGGTCTTCCGCAATACCCGAGGAGTGCACTGCGCGCAGTCGCAAGGAAGCGCCGGGCTGGGTCGCCCCGACCACGGTTGCCTCGACGCGGAGGGGTTCCTCGCCCGTGACCAGGCCCCACGCGGCTTCGGGTTTCAAGGCGACGCCGGCCGGGTGGATTTTCAACCAGGGAGCCGCCTCGCTGATTGGGGCCGGCTTGACGCCAGCGGCCAGGCCGTCAAGCCAGACCGTCTGGTTCTCCCCGCCGGCCTCGAGCTCGACGTAAAAGTGTGTTCCTCCCGCGGCCGGCGGGCTGCCCTCCACCACCAAAGGCTGCCATTGGCTGCCAGCCCGGCATTCGCCCGAAAACACCGCCCCTTGCGAACCCGTCGGGAAAAAGCCGTTGTCCCGCACCACGATTTTCAACCGCGCTCCCGGCGGTTCGCTTCGCGCCCAGACCTGCAGCCGGTGGTCGAGCCCGGGCTGCATGAAACAGACCGGCGATTCGAGCTTCAGCGCGCCTTGGCCCGTGAATCGCACGCGGGCCGCACCCGGCCCGAACGGTCCCGCCGCCGGCTCGGCGCTCCATTCGCAGTTGTGCCGCCTCACGTTCCAGCCGGCCGGGACCCCCGCGCCCATCCGTTCAAAGGCGAAGAAATTCGTGGCTGCGCCAGCCTCGACCCCCGTCCCGATCAATGCCAGGCCCAGGAAGGCAACGGCGCGAGCCAGCCGGCGTTTGTTCCTCGACCCTCGCCAGCCGCCGCGAACCGTGTCCGCGTTGAAGGGGCCGCGGATTTTCGCGCGGCGGGAGAAGCATTCCCGCGCCGCGCAGAATGAGGAGGTTGACCTGGCCAATGCCACGGCGGTTGGAGGAGCTCAGCCGCCGGCCACGATGCGGACGATCTCGAGGCGGTCGCCGGCCTTGACCTGGCGGGTGGGAAATTCCGAAGGCGCCACGGCTTCGCCGTTGTGCTCGACCACGACGCTGCGCGGGAGCAGTTGTTGGGCTCGCAGGAATGCCTCGAGCGAACAGGGCAAATCGGCTTCGATCAGTTTGCCGTTGGCGGTGACGGTGCCGAGGTTCATGAGGGGGGAGCTTGCGTCGTCGGTTCAGGCGCTCAGGGCCTGGTCCCAGTCCTTCCAAACGGGTTCGTAGCCGAGGCTGCGGATGCGCTCGGCGACCTGGCCGGGGCTGCGCGGGTCGGCAATCTGGAACTGCTCGGTCGCATGCGGCGCCGCGTCGCCCGCCGCCCATTCGCTGGCCCCCAGTTCCACAATCCGCCCCTTTTGGGTCTGATGCAGTTTCTCCCGGCCGGCGCCGGTGTAGCCCCCGGGTTCGGTGTGGCTGCCCGCGCTCAGCAAGGTAATGCCCAGCGGAATCAGCCCGTCCCGCAGGCGCGCCGGCTCGCGGGTGGACAGCACCAGGCCAACATCGGGAAACATCAGGCGGAAGGCGCACACCAACTGCACCAGCTCCCGGTCCGTGATATGGGTCAGCGGCTGGAATTCGCCGGCGCAGGGCCGCAGCCGCGGGAAGGAAATGGTCAAGGATGATTTCCAGCAGACCCGCAACAGGTATTGGGCGTGCGCGGCCAGGCACAAGGCCTCGTAGCGCCAGTCGGCCAGGCCGTACAAGGCGCCGATGCCGAGCCGCCGAAAGCCCGCCGCGTAAGCCCGTTCCGGGGTTTCGAGGCGCCAATCAAAATTCTTTTTCGGGCCGGCCGTGTGCATCTGGTCGTAGATGGCGCGGTCGTAGGTTTCCTGGTAAACCACCAGCCCCTCCGCGCCGGCCTGAACCAGGGGGCGGTAATCCTCGGTGGACATCGGCCCCACCTCGAGGGAGGTGCCAGGCACCTGCTCGTGAACCGCCCGCACGCACTCGGCCAGGTAATCCCGCGAGACAAGCCGCGGGTGTTCGCCCGCCACCAGCAGGAGGTTGCGAAAGCCCTGCCCCACCAGCGCCCGCGCCTCGCGCCGCACCTCCTCCGGCGAGAGGGTCACCCGCAGAATCGGGTTGTCCCGGGAAAAACCGCAATACCGGCAGTTGTTGATGCACTCATTCGAGAGATAAAGCGGCGCAAAAAGCCGGATGACCTTCCCAAACCGTTGCTGGGTCAACTGTTGCGAGCGCCGCCCCATGGCCTCGAGCAATTCGCCCGCCGCCGGCGAAATCAGGTGCGCAAAATCGGTCAGAGACAACGACGGGCGGTCGAGACTCGCGCGCGCGGCGCTGACCGGCGCGCCCCGGGCCCGGCGCAGCAACTCGCCCACCGGCAAAGCATTGAACTGGGCAACAAAACTCACCCTCTAAAGGTAGCAAACAGTTCCCAAATGTCGAACGGTTTGGCCCGGTCAATTCCAGGCGCCGCGTGAGAAGACGCCCGTCAAACGGCGTGAGCGAAGCGGCTGCCGTCGGGGATGACCGGCTTTTTCATCGGGCGGGTGAAACGTGCACCAGCAGGGGGCAAGCGGCGGGGGAGGATCAAGATTTCATCTTTAGCACGATGAGATTCATGGTGCCCGACCGGACGCGGTAAACGACAATCCGGTTGTTTTCCACACGGTAAAAGATCAGCCAGCGGGTGAAGTGGTTAACCCTCCAGGAGCGTATGCCGGGTTCCTTGAGGTCCTTGCGCTGCCGTCCCAGGCGCGGATGCCGTTCCAGGAACAAGATCGTGTCCCAGACTGCATCATGCCACGCTTTGGCCACCTCCAAGCCGGCGTTTTCGAGCAACCACTCAATCTCTTCGGCAACATCAAGGTAGAACTGAGGCCGGACCCGGGCGTTCATCACGCCGCCCTCTTGGCCGCAACCTTTTTCGCCGCGCGGCGGAAGGCGGCCTCGAACTTGGCGCGCGTCAAGGCTTCGTCGGGACCACTGGCAATCGCCTCATCAATCCAGCCCTGGACCCGCTTGGTGTTAAAGGCTTCCTCGATCTGAAAGCTCATTTCAATGCGGGCCAGAGCTTCCTGTGAGAGGCTGCGGAAGTTGGCGGCCGCCTCGTGTTTCAACTGTGCGTGAAGGTCTTCCGGGATGTCTTTAAGCGTAATACTGGCCATCGCCTGACACCATAACACCACCACAATGGTTCGTCCATTCCTGTCCGGTTTCGCCATCGTGGCGGGCGTCGAAGGGGGGCGGCAGGTTGGCTCGGGTCTTCGACCGGATATTTCGCCCGCCGAAGGCCGGAGGCGGACCCCAGCTTGAAAGCGCACTGCTTGTTACTCGGAGGGCGCGTGCGTTGCCGCGGCGGAGTGTCGTCGGCGGACCCTGGCGGGGATTCCGCCGATGCCCACGGGGAAACCGCGGGGGCTTCACGGTGCTGTGCGTGCGCGCATCAGGAGGGCATCCAGCCGGCTGAACAAGAGCATTTCAACTTCGCCGCGGAAGGGGCCGTAGAAGCCGTAGTAAATCATCGAGGATTCGGTTTCGTAACCGCCCTCTTTGATGAGGCGCGAGGAGGGGATGTAACAGGGAACTTCGTAGGCGTAGCCAACCGTCCAGGGATGGTCGGCGGCATAGGCCCGTTTGATGCGGCGGGCATAGTCCACCACCACCTCGCCGCCCATGAGAACGAAGGACAGGTCATTTCCAATCCGGAGCACGGCCAGCGGCAGGCTCACCGAGGCGGGCAGCGGCTGGCCTGTACTGAGCCGTTTCAGATAAGCCTCGGCGCGCATTTTGACATGCGCATCGGGGCTGCGGGCGTCCTGTTCGAGCTGCTCCCGGCCGGGAGGCGCCACCAGCGGAAGCTCGACCTCCTCCCAAGCCAGCCTGAAGCCGCCACGAACGGGGCGCATGGGACGGTTCAACACACTCATGACGGCGCCCGCCAGTTCGAGGCCATGGCGTTTGGCGTCCAGCAGCCGGCCGCGCGGCGCCGGGTCGGCATCCGCCCCCATGCCGGTGAGGAACAAGGCCACCGCGCCGGGTTCATGCGCCTCCAGATGTTCGCGGGCGTAAGCCATGTATTCACCCGAGACCACATACCAATCGTCGCCGCTGCGGACCGAGGTGCCGTGACACGCATAGCCAAAGACAATCGCCCGCACCGTTCCGTTGGTGCCTTTCACCCGCAGGACGGGCACCTCCCAGTCCACCGGCCCGTCGGGGTTGTCGCCGAAGACCACCTTGTTGCCCTGATACAGCCGGCGATTCATGGCAAAGGTCGCGCGACCGGCCCCGTGCTCGAGCACGGCGGGCTGGCAGTCCTGCAGCACCGCGCCCACGACTTCCACGAGCTTCTCCCGCAGCAGGCGGCTGTATTGCGCGATTTGTTCACGCTCAGCGTCGGAGGGGCGGGCCATGTCGGTCAGCGTCTGCTCGAGCACCGGCGCCGAATGGGTGTGGCTCGACACCACGGCCACCATGCCGGGACCGAGTTGAAAGCGGTCGGCCAGTTGTTGGAGAACCGGCTGCATAAAGGCGCGACTGACCTCGCAATTGTCCAACGCTACGAACACGAACCGCTCTCCCGTCGGGTTTTTCAGCGCGAGGGCTTGGACCTGCAGCCGGTGATCCACCCTGTCCGCGGGGCGTTTGCGTCCGGCGTATCCGGCCAGGCGAATGGGCGGCTGGGGCGTGATGTCGCGGACCGCGATGCCCACTTCCGGCGCTGCGATTTCCACCGCTCGAAGTGACAGGAGGCCCGGTGCGAGACCCAGGAGCACGGCCGCCCAGGCTGTTGAGAGGAGTATCCGGGTGATTTTCATGGCTGACTTTCTGTTTCGCAGGGAGGGCCGCTGGCGGCGGTCACGGTCCCCGCCCGGCGCTTCCCGCGTCCTGCGACGCCGGTTCCCTTGGGGGGGCCGGTGGCGAGCTGCGCCCTTAAGCGTCCGCTTTTGCCAGCGCTTCGCTATGCGCCTGAATTTTCCGGATGGCCTCGATGATATGGTCGAGGTTGCCGCGGTCGGCCAGCAACAGGTTTTGCGTAAAGGCCACGGTCGTTTCGCAGACCTGCTTGTTTCCCTTGAGCTCCTGGAAACTGTCCCGATAGGCTTTGAGGCGTGGGGCGCTCCACAAGCGTTTGAAGCCGCGTGAGGCAATTGCCTCGTCCAGCAGGCCGTCGTAGTATTGCTCGCGATAGATTCCCCCGCAGGGAACCCCCTCGGCTCCCATCGCCCGGCAGAACTTGTCGCGCGACAACCCATGGAAATGGGCCGGGTCATAGCGCACGGGATAGAGGTGCCACACCGCCTGACTGTTTTCCGGCAGGCGGACGGGGGTGATTCCGGGGATGGCCTTTAGGTTGGCGGTCAGATAGTCGGCGTTGGCCCGGCGGACGGCGGTTTCCCGGACCAGCTTGTCCAACTGCTGCATGAGGATGACCGCCTGGAGCTGGGTCATGCGGTAGTTCTCGCCGCGGGTAAAGCTGCCGCTGCCCTTGTTGGTGCCATGGGCGCGGCCGCAGTTGTGGAAGGAGTTGCATTTGTCAACCAGCTCCTCGCGCATGCCGGTGATGGCGCCGCCCTCGCCCGAGGGCAGGTGCTTGGATTCCTGGAAACTGAAACAGCCCAGGTCGCCCAGGGTGCCGCACTTGCGGCCGTGGTATTCCGCCAGCCACGCCTGGCAGGCATCTTCGACCACCGCCAGCCCGTGTTTCCGCGCCACGGCGTTGATCGCGTCCATCTCGCAAGGCATGCCGAAGATGTGCACCGGCATCAGCGCCCGCGTCCGCTCCGTGATGCGGCTTTCGATGGTCGCCGGATTGATCGTCAGGGTCGCGGGGTCGGTGTCGGCAAACACCGGCAGCGCCTTCCGGTTCAGAATGGCGTTATAGCTGGCAATGAACGTGTAGGGCGACACAATCACCTCGTCGCCGGCATCCACGTCCATCACGTGCAGGCTGACAATCAAGGCGGTGGTGCCGCTGGCGGTCGCCAGGCAGCTTTTGGCGCCCAGCAATTGCGCGTAGGCTTTCTCGAACTCCGCCACCCGCTCGGCGGAGCCGCGGAACCAGCGGCAGCTTCGCAGCACCTTGAGCACCTCGGGCTCCCAGTCCTCCCGCCACTGGGGCCAGCTTGTCCAACCCCCTTTATGGACCGGCGTGCCGCCCAACAAGGCGGGCTTGTTCGCCTCGGCGCCAAAGACCCGTGGATCCCCGCCCGATCCCAACCAGCTCAAGGCGAGGGAGCCCGCGGCCGCCGTCCGGATGAAACCGCGTCGTGTGAAAGAGTCTTTCATGGATGGATGTTCTTTTTCTGGTTGCGTTTGTCACTGAAGCCTTGCTGCGCTGCCAAAAATGGATGCGGTTCGGCTTTTGTCACCTTAGAATACCCCCCTCCGCCAGCGGCGACAACGTTAATCTGCCAACCCATTGATCTGCCGGTCGCGTTTCCGCGCCGGTCTGTTGACCGGTCGCCGGCGGGGGGCTTCATCGTCCTGGCCGGCCGCGCTCAGCCCTTTGCTTGCACCTTCCGATTGAACGCCACCGCGTCGGCGTATCTCACTCCTGAGCCGCCGAAAATGTCGAGCGCCGAGCCGATGGTCAGATCAATTTTGCCCCGGCCCACCTCCTGCACCGTCTCGAGGTCGGCCAGGGAGCGGGCGCCGCCGGCGTAAGTGGCTGGCAAGGGCGACCATGCCGCCAGGTTTGAAACCAACTGGAGGTCAATCCCACGGCACAGGCCCTCGACATCCACCGCATGCACGAGGAATTCGCAGCAGTAAGCCGCCAACTGCTCGAGCGTTTCCGGCCCCAAGGCGGTGTCAGTGAAGCGGGTCCACCGGTCGGTCACGACAAGGTACTGGTTGCCCCGGCGGCGGCAGCTCAGGTCCAGAACCAGGCGGTCCTTGCCAACCTGGGCCGACAACTGCCGCAGCCGGTCCCAATCCACCCGGCCTTCGCGGAAAACCCATGAAGTCACAATCACCTTGGCCGCGCCGCATTCAAGCCAGGATTGCGCGTTGCCGGGATGGACGCCGCCGCCCAATTGGAGACCGCCCGGGTACGCAGCCAGGGCGGCGCGCGCGGCGCTCTCGTTGCCCGGCCCCAGCAGAATCACGTGGCCCCCCGTCAGGCCGTCGCGCCGATACAGCTCCGCATACCAGGCGGCCGGCCGCTCGGACACAAAATTGGTCTTAAGGTCGCCGGCGGCGCCGCCGAGGGTGCCGCCGACAATCTGCTTCACCTTGCCTTCATGCAAATCAATACAGGGACGGAACATGGACGCTCCTAGAAACGGTGCACGAGTTTGTCCACCAGGAAGGTGCTCTCGCGCATCGCCTGCTCGCTGAACGGACCAAACCAGCCGGCCACCTTGTGGAACCGCCGGACGAAGTCCGCCTTGTCCCCCTGCTCGACCATTGCGACCAGACTGTTCATGGACTCGATGAACTCCTTGAGCAGGGCACGGCGCTCCGGCGTCGCGAAAATGATCTCGGCGTAAAGGCTGGGATCCTGGGCAAAGAGCCGGCCGACCATCGCCAGCTCGAGCCGGTAAATGGGGCTGGAAAGCTCGAGCGTTCGCAAAATCGGCACACCGCGCGAGCACAGGAACTGGCCGAAGGCAAAGGTGGCAAAGTGACGCAACGATTGGACAATGCCCATGATCTCGTCGTGGTCCTCGGCGGACGTCTCCACCAGGACATTGCCCCAGAGGACCAACTGGTCCAAGACCCACTGGCACTGGTCCGGGTGCCGCCCCGGATTGACCACGACGATTTGCTTGTCCATGGTGGAGGTTGCGGGGCCAAAGAGCGGATGCAATCCCACGACGGGTCCCGCGTGAGCCCGGAGCATCGCGGCCAGCGGCTGGCGCTTCAAACTTGTGATGTCGGCCAGCACACAGCCCGCAGGCAGGTGGGGGCCTATCTGAACCGCCACGTCCGGCGTGACATCAATCGGCACCGCCAGCAGACAGAGGTCTATCCCCGCAGCCAGCGACTGGACTTGAGGCCAATCCTCACGGTCGAGGACGCGGACTTCGTAATCCGACTGCCGGAACCACCGTCCGAAAAAGCGGCCCATGCTGCCCCGCCCGCCAACGATCAACACCCGCGCACCGGGGCGCGCGCCGCGCCGCCCCAGGGTCTCAAGCTGACCGACCCGGGAATGCCGGAGAACCGTGCGGAAAAGGTCTTCGACGTAGTCCGGGTCCAGCCCGGCGGCCGCGGCTTGCGCGCGGCGGGTCGAGATGAGGTTTTCCTCCCGGGCCGGATGGTGGGTGGCGAGGGCATGCTGCTGCTTGAACTGCACCACCTGCTCGACGACCGCGCGGCGGCGGGCGAGCAACTCGACCAGTTGCTGATCAATCGAGTCTATCTGGGCCCGTAATTGGTCCAAGGAGGTGTCCGGCGGGTTCCCCGCCCCGGGCGCATTCTCGTTTGGGTTCATGCAGCGCTTGTTCCGTTTTTCAGTGTTGCCGCATCGTGCCACGAACCGCCGCCCTTAGCAATCGCGCTCCCGCCCCGGTCCCGGAGCGGTTGCGCCGCCCGTCAACCGGACCTGCCCTCAAACAACGCCGGGCTGCGAAAGCAGAGGGCCCGGAGCCGCAGGGGCTCCAAGGGCACGGCGTCATCAATTTTTATGACATTCGCGGCCGGTGAAGCCGTGGTAGGTTGCGTCTGATGCCGACAGACCGACCTAGAACGAGGAAGGCGGTTCGTCACGGCTTGCATTTGAGATTATGATGACGATGGACAAGGCGTCCCGAAAAAGCCGGGGGCAATGGGTGGCGCCGGGCGGTTTGTGCGCGGTGCTCCTCGCCGGGGCACTGGCAGGGGTTGCAACCGGGTGCGGCAAGAAGAGTGCATCAAACAACGTCACGCCATCCACGCCGGCCACCCAGGCGGTGAATGCGGCGGCGGCGCCGGCGGCGCAGCCGGACCTGGACGCCATCACGCGACAACTGCGCCGTTGGATTGTTCGCAATCAACGGCCCCCCCGGGACTTTGAAGATTTCGCCGCAACCGCGAACTTCCCCATTCCGCCTCCACCCGAGGGAAAGAAATACGTCATCAACAGCCAGATGCACGTCATCCTGGTCAACCGCTGAATCGGAGCCTGGTCCACGCCCCCTTGTTATGAATGTTTGCCAACCGCGCCCAATCGGATCGGTCGTGGAGATTGTCAGTTTGCTGCATCGCAGGCTTCCGGCGGGCGGCGGGATCAAGCCCGCAACGGGTGGGAAAGGTTTGCGGGGCGCGGTCTGCCGGAGGCGGGCGGACGGTTCGCCCTTTCGACGCGGGTTCACGTTGATCGAGCTGCTGGTGGTGATTGCGATTATCGCGATTTTGGCGGCGTTGTTGTTGCCGGCGCTCGCCAGCGCCAAAGCCAAGGCCATGCGCATCCAGTGCACCTCGCAACTGAAGCAGCTCGGAACCGGCTTCAACCTGTTTGTGACCGATCACAACGATATGTATCCGCCGGCCGGGCTGCATTTTGCCAACGGCCAGATGGGCTGGGACAGTTTCATTCACCGCTACATTGGCGGCACCGCGCCCGAGGAAGACCTGACCATCGGCGTGGTGGACGTGGAAGTGGCGCCGAAAATTGAGAAATGTCCGGCGGACCGCCAGCCGAAGGTCAGTTGGATCGGGAACCCGCCATGGTTTGGGGTTCGCTCCTACGCCATGAACAGCGTCGGTCCGCGGTGGTCCACGGATTACCAGGTCCCAACGGCGCGGCAGACGTATCCGTTGCCGGCCATCACGCGGGGCGTTGGCATCTACTGGTACGACAACGCGGTTCCGGCGCCCGACTGGGATGCGCGGGGATACAAGACCTCCGTGGTGCGCGATTTTGCAGGCACGATCCTCATGGTGGAGGAGCCGACGGGGCAGCAGTGCGTGGGGAATGAATGGACTTGCGTGTCATTGGGACCGCGGATTTCCCACGGCGGGGCCCAAGGTTGCCTTTACCAGATTGACACGGCCGCCCAGCCGCAGGACCCGCGCTCGCCCAACGGTTTGAACCAGGGCGCGGCGCTCTACAAGCTGCACGGCAGCCGCTTCAACTACCTCTTCCACGACAATCACGTGGAAACCCTGCGCATTGAACAAACCGTCGGCGCCGGCCGGCTGGACAATCCGCTTGGGATGTGGACGATCCTCCCCGGGGACTGAATTTTGGGGCTGATTGCCGCATCCAATCTTCATGTTTCATTTCAGAGGCGCAGTCGCGTTGGCGTGCGGTTCAGTCTTGGGGTCGGCTTGGGTGGAAAGCGCTCCGCCGTTTGACCCCCGGCAGAATCTGGAGCGCACCTGTTTTCAAACCAGCCAGCCGTGGAGCCCGTCGGCCAACCTGCGGTCGGACGTGGCCATTGTTTACGGCGTGGACCCCGGCCTGCCGCAGCGCATTCAAACCTGGCGCGACCATGGCTACCGCATCCACGTCATGACCGGAGTGTCATGGGGCAATTACCAGGACTATCTCTACGGGCGCTTCGACGGCATCAACCACGAGGACGAGGCCCAAACGGACCGCGCCGGCAACAAAATCAGTCACGGCGGAGACGTTTATTACATGTGCCCGGGAACGAATTTCGGCAAGTTCCTGTCGGTGGGGGTGCAGCGGGCGCTGGATGCGGGGGCCGAGGCCATCCACTTGGAAGAAGCCGAGTTTTGGGTGCGCGGAGGCTATTCCGAAGGCTTCAAGCGGGAGTGGAAGGCGTTTTACGGGACGGACTGGGAGCCGCCCCACAGCTCGGTGGATGCGCAATGGCGGGCTTCCAAGCTCAAGTATTATCTCTACCGGCGCGCCCTCCAACAGGTCTTTGACCATGTCCAGGACTACAACCGGCGCAGCGGCCGCCAAGTGCGGTGCTATGTGCCGACGCACAGTCTGCTCAACTACGCGCATTGGCGCATTGTCAGCCCGGAGTCCAGCCTGGCGCGGTTGAAGGGGTGCGACGGCTACATTGCGCAGGTCTGGACCGGCACCTCGCGCACGCCGAACCTGTACCGCGGGCAGTTGCGCGAGCGGACGTTTGAAACCGCCTTCCTCGAGTATGGGGCCATGCAGAATCTGGTGCGCGCCACCGGCCGAACCGTCTGGTATTTGAATGATCCGGTCGAAGACAATCCGAATCACGACTGGGAGGATTACCGGGTGAATTGGGAGTCCACGCTGGTGGCCTCGCTGTTCCAGCCCGAGGTCTGGCGCTATGAGGTTGCGCCGTGGCCGGAGCGCGTTTTCGCGGGACGGTATCCCCGCAAAGCGAGGTCGGGGGAACGCCGGCCCATCCCTCCCGCCTATGCCACCGAGCTGCAAACTGTGATGAACGCGCTCAACGATTTGAACCAGCCGCGCATCGAATGGGACGCGGGCACTGCCGGCATCGGGGTGCTGGTCAGCGATTCGCTCATGTTCCAGCGTGGCGACCCCGAGCCGGGGGACCCGCATCTGAGTCATGTTTATGGGCTGGCCTTGCCGTTGCTCAAACGGGGCATGCCGGTCACACCGGTTCAACTGGAGAATCTTACGGTTGCCAACTACCTGGAGGGGTTTCGCCTGCTGCTGCTGAGCTACCAGGGGCAGAAGCCGCTCACGCCGGAGGTCCACCCGCCGCTGGCCGAATGGGTCCGCCGCGGCGGGCTGCTGGCGGTGGTGGATGACGACTCGGACCCATACAACCGGGTTGCCGAGTGGTGGAACAGCGGAGGAAACAATTACGCGACGCCCCGGGCACACCTCTTTGAGCAGTTGGGGCTGACCATGGCGGGTTGGAATTCGAACGGCGCCCCGGTCCAGGTTGGCAAGGGGCGGGTTCTGTGGCTGCGGGAGAACCCGGCCCGCCTTGCGGCCGACCCCGAGGGAGACCGGCGCTTGACGGCCGTGCTGAAAGAGAGCGCCCGGGCTGGCGGCCTGAAGTGGCGGGAAAGCAATTACCTGTTGCTGCGGCGCGGGCCGTACGTGGTGGCGGCGGGCCTTGACGAATCGCTCCAAACCGGCCCCCGCACAGTTCGAGGCCGGTTCGTCAACCTGTTCGATGCGGGCCTGGCTTTGCTCAAGAGCGTGACCCTGACACCCGGTTCGCGGTGGTTCTTGCTGGACCTGGACCGGGTCCGTCCGCGGGCGCCGCAGGTGCTGGCTTCGGCCTGCAAAGCCCTGCCCCTTCGCCAGGAACCGGGGCGGCTGGTTCTCAAGGTGGAAGGGGTGGCGGACACGCAGGCAATCGTGCTGGTTGGCACAGCCAAACCGCCGAGGAGCATCAGGCTGGGGGGCGAGGTCTGCCCGGATTACGCGTTCGCCAAAGACGAGAACCTGCTGCGCATCCGTTTCGCCAACCAGCCGGCTGCGCGCGAACTTGAAGTGACCTTCTGAGGCCGGGGGCCCGATTGCAAACTGTTCTGTGGGAGACGCGTGAGAAGCGGAGGAGGACGGAGCCGAGCGCGGCTCAAGGGGTGGCCACGGTTTCCACCAATTGGGAGCGCACGGGCTGCAGGGTGTCGCGATGACGCTGCACCGCCCGGGCGATCCGTTCGAGCACCTCGGGATGCTCGGCAGCCCGATTGAATCGTTCGCCCAAATCCTCGCCCAAATGAAATAACAGCGGGGGGTCGTGCGTCTCCGGCTGGTCGGGGCCGTAACCGCTGCGGGTGATGAAATGCGCCTTCCATTCTCCCATGCGCGCCGCGAAAAGCACGTCGCCGCGATAATAAAAGAACGCATCGCGCTCCACGCGGCCCGTATTGAACAACAGCGGCGAAATATCCACGCCGTCGAGGGTGACGGTCGGAAGTGGCGCGCCGGCCAATTTGGCGAAGGTGGGCAGGACGTCCAGGGTGGCGGCGACCTCGCGTTGAACCACGCCGGCGGGGATGCGGCCCGGCCACCAAAAGATGCCCGGCACGCGCATGCCGCCTTCCCAAGTGGAGCCCTTGCCTTCACGCAACGGGCCGGCGCTGCCGCCATGATGATTGAAGATCAACCAGGGGCCGTTGTCGCTGCTGAAGAGCACCAGGGTCCGCTCAGCCAGCCCCTGAGCCCGGACGGTGTCCAGGACCCGGCCCACGCTCCAGTCCAGTTCCTCAATCACGTCGCCATAAAACCCCGCCGGGCTTTTGCCCCGGAAATCCGCGGAAGCAAACAACGGCACATGGGGAAAAGTATGGGCGAAATACAGGAAGAACGGCCCGTTCTTGTGGGTGCGGATGAAGCGCACGGCTTCCTCGGTGTACCGGCGGGTGAGGAATCGCTGATCCGGCTGGGCCTCAATGACGTTGGTGCCCCGAATCAGGGGTGTGCGCCAGTAGGCCGGATTCTCGGCAAAGAACTTTTCCCGTCCCTTGGGGGCGTCGGGCGCGGGGAGCATGTCGTTGGAGTAGGGCATGCCGAAGTAATCATCGAAGCCATGATGAGGCGGAAGGTGTTCCGGCAGATGGCCCAAGTGCCATTTGCCCACCATGCCGGTCGCATAGCCGCGTTGCTTGAGCAGCTCGGCGAGCGTGATTTCCTCCCGCGGCAGGCCGCCGGCGGCGTTGTTGCGGAGCACGCGGAACTGCGAATGGCACATCCCATTGCGGATGGGGTAGCGGCTGGTGAGCAAGGCGGCGCGACTGGGGGTGCAGACTTCCGCCGCGGAATAAAACTGCGTGAAACGCATCCCCTCGGCCGCCATCCGGTCCAGATGCGGCGTGCGGATCATGGGATGTCCATAACATCCCAGGTCCCCATACCCCAAATCATCGGCGTAAATAACAATGAAATTCGGCCGCGTTTCCGCACCGAAGGCCACCACGGGTGCCGCCGCCAGGACCGCCAAAGCCCACGCAAGACGAAGGTGTAACATGGGCCAAACCTAAACCGCTGGGATTCATGGCGCAGCAAAAAAGCGAGGAGGATGCGCAGTGGGATGTCCCGGCCCAACGCGAAATCACTGCGCCTCACTGCGTTTCTCTCTTTTCAGAAGCTTGACCCGGAGGGCGGGGTTCCCTAAGGTTTTCGACTCGCCTGCAGCGGCAGCAGGGAGATTCCCTGGCCACTGGTTAACCCGGGCGAGACAATGGAAAGGCTATTTGTGAATGTGACGGTTGATAATCTGGCCCCGTGCAAGAAGCTGGTGCGGGTGGAAGTGGAAGCCGAGAAGGTGAACGAGACGTTCGACTCGGTGGTGCGCGAGTTCCGGCGCGAAGCCCGCCTTCCGGGTTTCCGGCCGGGCAAGGCGCCCGTGGAAATGGTTCTCCGGCAGTTTGGCAAGGAGATCGAGGACGAGACGAAGCGGAAACTGATCAACGAGTCGTATAAGCAGGCCATCGAGGAGCAGAAGCTGGACGTGGTGGGCCAGCCGGATGTGGAGGAAATCGAGTTCAGCCGGGGCCAGCCGCTGAAATTTGTGGCCACCGTCGAGACGGCGCCGGAGTTCGAACTGCCGGAGTACAAAGGCATCCCGGTCAAGCGCGTGGCGCTAACCGTGACGGAGGAGGATGTGGACCGGGCGATCGAGGCGTTGCGGCAGCCGAAAACCGACTTCAAGAAGGTGCAACGGCCGTTGCAGACGGGAGACATCGCGGTGGTGAACTACCACGGCACCTGTGAAGGCAAGCCGATCACCGAGCTGGCGCCGACCGCCCAGGGTCTGACGCAAAAGCACGGGTTCTGGGTGGAGATCGGCGCGGGGAAGTTCATTCCCGGTTTTGATGAACAGCTTCTGGGCGCCCAAGCGGGGGAGAAGCGCACCGTCACCGTGGATTTTCCGGCTGATTTTGTCACGCCGCAACTGGCGGGCCGGAAGGGGGTTTATGAAGTCGAGGTGGTCGAGGTCCGAGAGAAGGTGCTGCCACCCATTGACGAAGATTTTGCGAAGGCTTACGGCGCGGAGAGTTTGGAGAAGTTGCGGGAGGGGGTGCGGCGGGACCTCGAGAACGAGCTGAAGTACAAGCAGGAGCGCGAGGTGCGCAATCAGGTGATCACCTCGCTGTTGAACCGGGTGAATTTTGAGCTGCCGGAAAGCGCGGTGGCGCGGGAGACACGGAACGTGGTTTACGACCTGGTGCAGGAGAACGCGCGGCGCGGGGTTTCGCGCCAGGCGATCGAACAGCACAAGGACCGCATTTACAGCGCGGCAACGCAGAGCGCGAAAGAGCGGGTCAAGATTCAGTTCCTGTTGCAAAAGATCGCGGAGAAGGAGGACATCAAGGTCAGCCAGGACGAAATCCTCGGGCGCGCCATGCGGCTGGCGGCGATGTACCAGATTCCGCCGCAGAAATTCATCAAGGACTTGCAGCAGCGCAACGGGCTGATCGAGATTTACGACCAGATCATGAACGAAAAGGTGCTCGAGCTGCTCGAGAAAAACGCCGTCATCGAAGAAGTGCCGCCGGGCACGGAGCTGCCGCCCGGCTGAGGCCGCACCGGGGTGCGTTCCGGGCAAGGCCGGCGGCGAGCCGGGAACGGGCCGGGGCGGTGTTCCCTCGGAGAGCGGGGCGCCCGCGCCATGAAAGCTTATCTCGAACTGCTGAAGACCATTCTCGAGTCGGGCACGGACCGGGGGGATCGGACCGGCACGGGCACCCGGAGCATCTTCGGGGCGCAGTTGCGGTTCGATTTGGGGGCGGGATTCCCGCTGGTGACGACGCGGAAGGTGTTTTTCAAAGGGGTCATCCACGAGCTGCTCTGGTTTTTGCAGGGGGACACCAACATTGGGTATCTGAACCGGCACAACGTGCACATCTGGGATGCGTGGGCGGATGAGAAAGGGGATTTGGGGCCGGTTTATGGGGCGCAGTGGCGGGCGTGGGAGGCGCCGGACGGACGGCGGATTGACCAGATCAGCGAGGTGGTGGCCCAGATCAAAGCCAATCCGAACTCGCGCCGACTGGTGGTCAGCGCCTGGAATCCGGCCGTGCTGCCCGACGACCGGGTGAGTCCGCAGGACAATGTGCGGGCGGGGCGGGCGGCGCTGGCGTCGTGCCACGCGCTGTTTCAATTCTACGTGGCCGGGGGGCGGCTCTCCTGCCAGCTTTACCAGCGAAGCACCGATTGCCCGGTCGGGTTGGTGTTCAACATTGCCCAATACGCCCTGTTGACCTGCATGGTGGCCCAGCAATGCGACCTGGCGCCGGGGGATTTTGTCTGGACCGGCGGCGACTGCCACATTTATCAGAACCAATTCGAGGGGGTCCGCGTGCTGCTGAGCCGCGAGCCGCGGCCGCTGCCGCGGCTGGTGATCAAGCGCCGTCCGCCTTCGATTTTCGAGTATCAATTCGAGGACTTCGAGCTGGCGGGCTACGATCCGCATCCGCCGGTGAAGTTCCCGGTCGCGGTTTGAGCGGCGCGGCGCTTTTTGCGCTTTGGCCGGGGCGGGGTTAGGGTGGAGGCATGCAGACTCGAAGCGAGGCCCCAGCGCGGGCCAACCGGTTGGCGCGCGAAAAATCGCCCTACCTGTTGCAGCATCAATACAACCCGGTGGACTGGTTTCCGTGGGGTGAGGAGGCCTTTGCGCGGGCGCGACAGGAGCACAAGCCGGTGTTTTTGAGCATCGGCTATTCGACCTGCCACTGGTGCCACGTCATGGAGCGGGAAACCTTTGAAAGCGAGGCGGTGGGGCGCTTTCTCAACGAGCATTTTGTCAGCATCAAGGTGGACCGGGAGGAGCGGCCCGACGTGGACAAAATTTACATGACCTTTGTCCAGGCCACCACGGGCCAGGGGGGATGGCCGTTAAGCGTGTTTCTCACGCCCGAGCGCAAGCCCTTCTTTGGCGGCACCTATTTTCCTCCGGAGCCGCGCCATGGCCGGCCGGGCTTCCTGCAACTGGTGCGCCACATCGCGGACTTGTGGCGGGAGCGGCGGGGGGAGTTGGAGGAGTCGGCCGGCAACATCCACCGCCAGCTTGAACAATTCACCGCCGCGGCCCCGGGGCGGGCCGGCGCGCCTCTGACGCCGGAGCAATTGCGCCGGGCGGGCGAACGCCTCAAAGAGAGTTACGACCCGCAACATGGCGGGTTCGGCCATGCGCCGAAATTTCCGCAACCGAGCCATCCGCGATTTTTGCTGCGGTACGCCCAGCGGTGCGGGGACGAGGAAGCGCGGCGGATGGTATTGCACACCTGCGACCGGATGGCGATGGGGGGGATTCATGACCAGCTCGGGGGCGGGTTTGCGCGTTACGCGGTGGATGCGGCGTGGCGGGTGCCGCACTTTGAAAAGATGCTGTATGACAACGCGCAACTGGTCCAGCTTTACCTGGACGCTCACGTGGTGAGTGGCGAGCCGCGCCATGCCGAGGTCGTTCGCGGCATTCTGGATTATGTCCTGCGCGACCTGACGCATCCGGAGGGCGGATTCTTTTCCGCCGAGGACGCGGATAGCGAGGGGCACGAAGGCAAATTCTACTGCTGGACGAAGGCGGAATTGTCGGCGCTGCTGGCGCCGGACGAGCTCGACGTGGCCGTGCGCCACTTTGGCCTCACCGAGGAGGGCAATTTTGTGGACCACAGCCATCCGCAGCCGCTCTCGAACCAGAATGTGCTGTCCGTGGCGGACCCGGCGCTGGACGAGCGGGAGCGGGCGCTGCTGGCTTCGGCCAAAAGGAAGATGCTCGCGGCGCGTTCGCGGCGCATTCGGCCGCAGCGGGACGACAAGGTGCTGGCATCGTGGAACGGTTTGATGCTGGGTGCCCTGGGGCGGGCCGGTGCGGTGCTGGGGGAGGATCGGTACCGGCTGGCGGCGGAGCGGAACGTGGCTTTTCTCCGGGCGCGGCTGTGGGATGCGGAAGCCGGGCGGCTGCATCATCGCTGGCGGGAGGGGGAACGGGACCAGGCGCAGCTTCTGGACGCCTACGCCTTTCTGCTTTCCGGAGTGCTGGAGCTTTATCAAACGACGCTCGAGCCGGGGCATCTCGAGTTTGCCGTGGCGCTGGCTGACGCGCTGCTGGCCAGGTTCCTGGACCGCGAAGCGGGCGGATTCTGGCAAAGCGCGGAGCCGGACCTGATTCTGCGTGTGAAGGATGAATATGACGGGGCGGAACCCTCGGGCAATTCGGTCGCGCTGCTGGCGCTGCTCGAGCTGGGGCAGATCACCGGCCGGCGCGAGTACCGGGAAGCGGCGGAAAGCGGGTTGAGGTTTTTCGCCGGCCGAATGGCGCAGCAGCCGCAGGCGGTGCCTTACATGCTTCAGGCAGCCGACCTCTTCCTGTCCGAGCCGCTGCGGGCGGTGGTTTCGGGTCCGCCGGCCAAAGCGGCGGAATTGTTGCGGGCGATCCACTCGGTGTATCAGCCGGGCAAAGTGGTCCTGGGAACGCGGGGACCGGTGGAGGCTTTTGCCCGCACGCTGGATGGGGAGGTGGCACGGGTTTATCTCTGCCACGGGACAAGCTGCCAGCCGCCGGCGACCGATGCGGAAAAGGTCAGGGAATTACTGCGGGCAAAACCGCCGGGCTGAGGCCGGGACGGAATCAAATATAGTACATTTTTTCCTTGTCGCCGCCGTCGTCGAGCAGTTGCTGGAAAGTGATGCCATCCGCGGCTCGTTCAAGGTGATGCCGCAGTCTTTGCCACGCGGCGCGCAGTTCGGGCGGGCATTCCGGGTCGGACAGCGCGGGCGTATCGAACACGGCGCCATGCATCGCGCGGAGGATGTCGCCCATGGAAATCTGAGCGGGCGCGCGGGCCAGGAGGTAGCCGCCTTCCTTGCCGCGCAAGCTGCGCACGATGCCCTGGGCTTTGAGCTCGATCAGAATTTGCACGAGGTAATTGGAGGGTACGTTCTGCTCGGCCGCCAATTGTTCCACTCGCAACGCCTGCCCGGCGGAGTAATAGCGGGCCAGACCCAGAACCGCCCGGGCGGCATAGTCACTTTTGACGGACAGCTTCACGCGCGTGAACTTAGGCGCAGACGGAGGCGACTGCAACCGGGATTACGCCGGCCTCAACGCAGCACTTTGACCACCTCTTCGGTGAGGTTGACGAGGGTGCCGGGGAACAGGCCGAGGTAGAACATGCCGGCGATGCAGGCGTAGAGGGCGGCGCGGATGGGAGCCGAGGGCTGGATGGGAGAGAGGTCGGGAGCGGTCCTGGACCAGTAGATGGCGCGGATGACGCCGAAGTAGTAGTAGAGGGAGATGACGACTCCCGCGATGGCGACGAAGGCCAAGCCATAATACCCGGGCTGGGCCGGCGCCTGGGCGATGACCGATTTGAGGAGGAGGAACTTGCCCACGAAGCCCGCCAGCGGCGGGAGCCCCGCCAGCGAAACCATGGCCAGCGTCAGGGTGGCGGCCAGGAGAGGCGAGCGTTGTCCCAAGCCGGCAAGCGAAGCGATGTCTTCGCTCTCGACCTGGCGCATGACCAGGCAGAGGACTGTAAAGGCGCCCAGGAGGGTGAAGAGGTAGCCGCCGAGGTAGTAGAGCACGGCGGATTGACCGTCGCGGCTCAGGGCGGCGATGCCCAGCAGGAGGTAGCCGGCGTGGGCGATGCTGGAATAGCCCAGCAGCCGTTTGAGGTTCCGTTGCGGAATCGCGCAGAGGTTGCCGTAGAGAATGGTGATTGCCGAGAGGACGATCAGCAGGCTGCCCCACTGAAAACTCACCTCGGGCACGGCCACAAAGAGCACCCGCAACAGCAGCACGAAGCCGGCCGCTTTCGAACCCACGGCCAGGAACGCGGTCGTGGGGACGGGGGCGCCCTGGTAAACGTCCGGCGCCCAAATCTGGAACGGCACGGCGGCAATCTTGAATCCGAGCCCGGCCAGGATGAGGACCATGCCAAAGAGGAACAGGCGGTTGCCGCCGAGCGAACTGGAGACGGCGGCCAGCTCGTTGAAATTCAACTTGCCGGTCAGGCCGTAAACGAGGGCAATGCCATAAACCGTGAAGCCGGTCGAGAGCGCGCCGATGATGAGGTATTTGACCCCCGCTTCCAGCGAAGTCATGCGGGAACGATGGAAGCTGGCCAGGACGTAGAAGGTAATGGTGATCAGTTCGAGGGAGACAAACAGCAGGGCGAAATCATTGGCCGAGGATGCCAGCAACATTCCCAGCAGCGCGAACAGGGTCAGGGCATAGTACTCCGATACTCCCGTCGGCATGCTTTCGGCGAACTCGACGGACATCAGCAGCACCATCAGGGCGGCCAGGAGGGAAAAGCGTTTGAAGAACAGCGCCAGGCCATCCAGCGCGTACATCTCGAAAAAGGCATATTGCACTTCGCCCGGCGCGACCCGGATGGCGAGGAAACTGAACAGCAGGATGCCCGCCAGCCCCGCGGCCGCGGCATAGCCCAGATGCCGCCGGAGGCCGCGCGGCAGCCACAGGTCGGCCAGCAGCACCAGCAGGCCCAGGGCCAGCACCAGCAGTTCGTGACTCAGCAGCAAGGTGTTCATTCGCGGACAGTCATGCCTGCCGGAACCATCGGACGCTCCGGCTCAAAACTTGTTGGGCCCGCCAGGGGCGCGGTGGAATTCACCGGTTCGATTGCCTCCGTGAGGGCGATGGGAGGGGCGGGCAGGACACTGGCCAATCCGGCCTGGATCCGGTCGGTGAGCAGCCGCGGGAAGCAACCGAACACCAGCAGGCCGGCCAGCAGAGCCAGGAACGGCAGTTTGCGCCAGAAGTGAGGCGCGTCGGGCACCTCGGCCCAGCGCTCGGGCAGGGGCCCGTGCATCACGACGCGCACCGCGCGCAGCATGTAAACGGCCCCCACGATGAGCGCCCCCCAACACGCCAGCACCGTCACGACCGGATACACCTTCCAGGCGCCGAAAAAGACCGTGATTTCGCCGGCGAAATTGGCGAAGCCCGGCAGGCCGCACCCGGCGAAGGCGGCCATCATCAAGGCCGCGCCGATGAAGGGAAGGCGGCGCAGCAAACCGCCCAACTGCGCCATCTCGAGGGTGCCGGTCTGGCGGTGGATGTAGCCGTTGAGACCGAAGGTGAGCGCGGCCAGAAAACCGTGGGCCACCATCACCAGGACGGCCCCCGTCAGGCCGAGGGGGGTGAGGGTGGCGATGCCGAGGAAGACAAAGCCCATGTGCGCAACGCTCGAGTATCCCACCAGCCAGTTGAAATCGCGCTGTTTCATGGCCACCCAGCCGCAGTAGAGCAGATTGCCGAGGCACAGCCAGGCCAGCACCGGCATCCACTCGCGGGCGGCTTCGGGCATGATGGGCAGCGCGATTCGGATGAGGCCATAAAGACCGAACTTCTTGAGGGCGCCGGCATGGAGCATGGCCGTGGCGGAGGGAGCGGCGCCGTAGCCGGGAGGCGCCCAGCTATGGAAGGGCCAAAGGGAGACCAGGATGCCGAAGCCAAAGAGAAGCAGGGGGAAGATGAACTGCTGGGCGCCCAGGGGCATGGGGTTCTGGCGGAAATGAGCCACCAGCGCCGGGATGCTGAACGTGCCGAGGCCCGATTGCAGGTAGAGGGCGATCAACCCGACGAGCACGATCAGGGAGCCGACCGTGAGGTAAAGCGTGATTTGGAACGTGGCGTAGTTCTTCTGCTCGCCCCGCCCCCAAAGGCCGATCATGAGGAAGGTCGGGACCAGGGCGAACTCGTGGAAGATGTAAAAGAAGAACAGGTCCAGCGAGGCGAAGGCGCCCAGAATGCCGCCGGCCATGACGAGCAGGAGAATGTAGAATTCCTTTTCCCGGTGTTGAACGTCCCAGGAGGCGCACGCGGCGGCGAAGGCCACGATGGCCGCCATGAGCACCAGGCCCGCGTTAATGCCGTCCACGCCGACGTAATAGCTGATGCCCAGGGCCTTCACCCACGGCACCACCTGCTCGAAGCGGTAACCCGACGCGCCCGCGGGCGCGCCGGCGAATTGCGCGAACATCTTCAGCGCCAGCACGGCCGACAGGAAGGTGGCGGCCACGGCGACGGCGCGGATGACCACGCGATAGTTGCGCGGGATAAACACCAGCGCCAGCGCCGCCAGGAACGGCCAGCCGAGAATGTAGGTCAGCGGAGACATATCAGCGCTTGGGTCGGTTCATGGCTTCATCCCAACACCCACCAGAGCACGAACGCCACCCCGAGGGCGAACAGGAACGCATAGGTCTGCAGGTTGCCGGTCTGCACCAGCCGCAGGGCGCGGCCGATCAGTTCGGTCGTGCCGTGCGTGCCCCGGACCACCAGTCCGGCGATGAGCCAGCGGTCGGCCCAGTCCGCGATTGTCGCAATAAAATCATGCGCGCGGATGACCGTCGCCTGATACAGTTCGTCAAAGTAGAACCGGTCGCGCATGGCCCGCGCCACGGGCCCCAACCGGGCCGGCAACGGATCAACGTCCGCGCGGCGGTAGAGCAGCCAGGCACAGGCAAATCCCGCCAGGGCGGCCGCCAATCCAAACGCCGCGGGCACGGGAGCATGGGCAAAGGGATGCGTGAGCTGCGCGGTCCAGCTCAGCGCCGCGCCAACCGCCGCCGGCTCGAATTGCAGGCGGTAATAGTGGTCCAGGCTGATGACCCCGCCAACGATGCTGAGGGTGGCAAGAATGCGGAGCGGCCAGAGCATGACCTGGGGGGATTCGACGGCGTGGCCGGCGGGTTCGGCCCGGGCCGGGCGGAAGAAGACCACGAACACCAACCGGAACATGTAGAAGGTGGTCAGGAGGGCCACCATCACCCCGAGGGCGAACAGCGCGTAATGATGGCGCTCGAAGGCCTCGGCGAGGATGGCGTCCTTGCTGAAGAAACCGCTGAGCGGCCACACCCCCGCGAGGGCGAGGGTGCCGGCCAGGAAGGTCCAGAACGTCACCGGCATCTTGCGCCCCAAGCCGCCCATCTTCCAGATGTCCTGTTCGTGGTGACAGGCGATGATCACCGAGCCGGCGCCAAGGAACAGCAGGGCCTTGAAGAAGGCGTGGGTGGTCAGATGGAACATGGCTGGTGTGGGGCCGTGGAGGCCGACGGCCATGACCATGTAGCCGAGCTGGGAAAGGGTCGAGTAGGCGAGGATGCGTTTGATGTCGTTTTGCTGGATGGCCATCAGCGCGGAGATCAGGGCGGTGAAGCCGCCGATCCAGGCGATGATCTCCAGGGCGCCGGCGTTCAGCAGAAAGAACACGCGGCAGAGCATGTAAACGCCGGCGGCCACCATGGTGGCGGCATGAATCAGGGCGCTGACGGGGGTGGGACCCTCCATGGCGTCCGGCAGCCAGACGTGCAGCGGGAATTGAGCGCTCTTGCCCACGGCGCCGCAGAAAATCAGCAGGCCGGCGAGGGTGGCCGCCCCGCCAAGGGCCTCCCGATTGGCCCCAAGCTTCTCAGCCAGCACGCCGAAATTGAGCGACCCGAGCGCCGCCCAAACGGTGAGGATGCCCAGGATGAAACCGAAATCGCCGATCCGGTTCGTAATGAAGGCCTTCTTGCCGGCATCGGCCGCGGCCGGCTTTTCGTACCAGAAGCCGATGAGCAGGTAGCTGGAGACGCCCACCAGCTCCCAAAAGATGAACAGTTGCAGAAAATTGTTGGCCAGGACAATCCCGAGCATCGAAAAAGTGAAGAGGCTCAGGCAGGCGAAGTAGCGGGAAATGCCCCTGTCCCCGCGCATGTAACCCCAGGAATAGATGTGGATTACACCGGCGACCCCGGTTACCACGAGCATCATCAGCAGGCTGAGGGGGTCCAAGCGAAGGCCGAACTGGACCTGGAACTCGCCGATGGACAGCCAGTTCAGACTCAGCTCCTGCGGGGCAGGGGTGAGCGGGTTGACCGCGACAAATAGAACGCTGAGAACAAAGCCGGTGACCACCGCCCCGATCGAGAGCCCCACACTGAGCTTCTGATTGCGCAGCGTAAAGAGGGTGATCCATCCCGCCGCCACCAGCGGCAGGAACAGGATCAACCAGGGCAGGATTTCGAGTTTCATCGGGTGGGCGGGCGAACAGCTAGAGTTTCATGCAGGTCAAGTCTTCGGCGTGGACGGTCTGGCGCCGGCGGTAGAGGGCGACGATGAGGGCCAGGCCCACGGCGACTTCGGCGGCCGCCACGGTGATGACGAAAAAGACGAACACCTGGCCATCGAGATTGTTGGTAAACCGGGAAAAGGCCACCAAGGCGAGGTTGGCGGCGTTGAGCATCATTTCCAAGCCCATGTAAATGACCAGCAAGTTGCGCCGAAGGATGACACCCAGCAAACCGAGGCTGAAAAGAACGGCGCTGACGACCAGGTAATGTTGGAGGCCCACGCTCATTTCAGCTCCTTTTTGCTCAGGAAGATGGCCCCGATCATCGCAACCAGGAGGAGGACGGAGACGACCTCGAAGGGCAGCAGGTAACGGGTGAACAGGAGCTTGCCCAAGGCCATCGTGGTGCCCTCCAGCTCGGGGGTCGTGCTGGCGCCCAAGGGCGCCTGGGCCAGGGTGTTGAGGAAGATGAAAAGGATGGCGCCCACGGCAATCAGGCCGGTGGTGATGCCGAAAACCTTCAGGCGGCGGCGTTCCTCCGCCTTGAGGTCCAGGAGCATGATCACAAACAGGAACAAGACCATGACCGCGCCGGCATAAACGAGGACCTGGATGGCAGCCAGAAAGAAGGCATGCAGCAGCACGAACAAGCCGGCCAGAAAGACCATCGTGAGCACCAGAAACATGGCGCTGGTGACCGGGTTGAGGCTGAAAGGATTGGCAATGACCAGGAACCCGCACACCAAGGTGCAGGCGGCGAACAGGTAAAAGAGCAGGTCAGCCGTCATGGGTTGCCGTCAAAATCCAAAGCCCGGCGCATCAATAGCATGCCGGCGGGCGCTTGTAACGCTTTAATGCGAGCCGAACTCATGGCGCCACCCCCTGGTCTTTGGCTTCGTCGGCCTTGTGTTGCCATTTGCGAATCGGGTCTTGGTGGACACCGCCCAGGGCCAGCAGTTTTTCCTTGTTATAAATCATCTCCTCGCGGCTGGAGCCGTTGAGGGAGTAGTCCTGCATGAGGAAAATGGCCTCCTCGGGGCAGACCTCCTGGCAATAGCCGCAAAAGATGCAGCGGAGCATGTTGATTTCGAACTCGCGCGGCTCCTTTTCGACGTTGCCGGCATTGGGGGCGCCGTCGGGGCCCGGCGGAGTGATCCGGATGGCTTTGGGGGGACAAACGAATTCGCAAAGCTGGCAGGAAACGCATTTGGTCCGGCCGGACTGGTCCTTGACGAGGTAAGGGGCGCCGCGATAGCCGGGGGGGACGACCCATTTTTCCTCGGGGTATTGCATGGTGACCTTCTTGCGGAAGAAGTGGCGCACGGTCACCAGGAACCCGCCGATGATCGCCGGCAGGTAAAGGCGTTCCCAGAGGCTCAGTTTTTTGCGTTTGACAATCATGCGCCGGTGCTATTTGGCCAGGGCCCACAAGACCACGGCGGTCACCACGATATTGGCCAGGCCGAGGGGGACCAGCCTTCGCCAGCCCAGGTTCATCAACTGGTCGTAGCGGAAGCGCGGCCACATCCAGCGCACCCAGATGATCGTGAACTCCACGAACAGCATCTTGGCCAGGAAGATGCCGATGTGGAGAAAGCCGCCCAGCCAGGTGCTGGCGGGCTGGTCCAGGCCCGCGAACGGCAGGCTCCAGCCGCCCAGGAACAGCGTCACCAACAAGGCGGAACCCACCGTCATCGCCGCATATTCCCCCATGAAAAAGAGGGCGAATTTGATTGAGCTGTATTCAACATTGTAGCCTCCGGCCAGCTCCTGCTCGGCTTCCGGCAGGTCAAAGGGCAGCCGGTTCATTTCGGCAAACATGGCGGCGACGAAAATGGCGAAGGCCAGCGGTTGCTTGAAAATCAGCCAGTCGAACAAGCTGCCGGCCTGATATTGCACCACGGCCGTGAGATTCAGGTCCCCCACCATGAGGAACACCGGCACCACCGACAATCCCATGGCGATTTCATAGGAAATCATTTGGGAACTGGCGCGGATGCCGCCCAGGAAGGGGTATTTTGAATTGGCGGCGTAGCCGGCCAGCACAATGCCGTAAACGCCGAGGGACACGATGCCGAAGGTGTAGAGAAGCCCGACGCTCAAATCCGCAATGACCATCTTTTCCCCGCCGAGGTAGGAACCGAAGGGGATGATGGCAACGGTGAGCAGGCTGGGGGTCATGACAATGGCCGGGGCGAGCCAGTAGTAAGCTTTGCGGACATGGTCGGGAGTGAAATCCTCTTTGAGGAACGCCTTGCCGGCATCGGCCAGGGGCTGGAGCAGGCCGAAAATGCCGACGCGATTGGGGCCGATGCGGTCCTGAATGGCGGCGGCCACTTTGCGTTCGACCCACACGGCGTAAGCGACGATGAACATCAGCACCGAGAAGACGCAAAGAATCTTCACGGAACTGATCAGCGTGAACTGCCAGAGCGGCGAGAGTTGGTTGATCCAGTCCATGGCAGGTTAGAGCGGCACCGATACGCCGGCATCACCCAGCGCTTTCCATTCCAGGCCGCGGAAGGCCGGCACTTCCGCCGCCATCAGGTTGAACAAGGCTTCGATGCCCGCGCAACGCTTTTCCCCCGTCAGCCCGCTCAGCAGCTCCAGCAGAAAGTCCCATTCCGCCCGCGCGTCGCCCCGCGCTTCGACGGCTTTCATGAACTTCTGCACCCGGCCTTTGGCGTTGGTAAAGGTGCCGCGCTTCTCGGCGTGGGCGCAGCCGGGCAGAAGGTAGTGCGCGAGCGCCGTGGTGGCATTGGGCAGGATGTCGCTCACGACCAGGTGTTCAAGCTTGCTCAACAGGTCAGCCCCCATGCCGTGCCGGGTCACGTCCTCTCCAAAGACAATCAAGGTTCGGATGGTTCCGCCGCGGATGCCCTCGGCGATGCGGGCTAGGTTCGCGCCCAGGGGCTCGCCGGCAATGCCCGTCAGGCGGGCGCCCTGGCTGTTCGGGTTCCGATCGGCATGGACCAGCAGCCGGTCCGCCTCCCCGAGGCGCGGCACCGAGTCGGTGAGGGCC
>Ga0116147_1000936_pt1 | contig 33385 bp, 34 predicted proteins | sample AD_JPNHG3_MetaG_FD_89749 | JGI IMG/M metagenome (GOLD analysis project Ga0116147, IMG submission 89749) | Active sludge microbial communities of municipal wastewater-treating anaerobic digesters from Japan - AD_JPNHG3_MetaG | ecosystem: Engineered > Bioreactor > Anaerobic > Digestate | place...
CCTCGTAGGCCCGAACCGCATCATCGGCGATCTGCTTCGGCGTGATCGGCAGGTAGGGCGACATGCTCGTCGTGTGGATGCTCCCCGTAATGGCCGCCGTGATAATGGCTTTGTCTTTCATGGTCCTCTCCCTTCTTTCGGCTGCCCCGTTGTCCTCTGAGCGGCCCGGACCGCTTTGAACAGGGCAAGGATCGTACCGATTATTTTTCAAGAGAGCTTAAACGCCGTAATAGGGGAAAAATTTCAGCCTGTGAACATCGCCGTCGGAGGGGCGAGAATTCGCAGAGAAAAGACCGGAGCTTGTAACGCTTCGGAAACAGGAGAGAAAACCGGTTCGATTGTAATGCGTCAGGCCTGTGTACAGTTCGGCCATCGTCACGGTAAATAAGGGTGGATCATTTATGGATGGAAAAAGAATAAAGGGTGACTGTGGATTGAAATGATGCAGCGGACGTGCAGGGAAGGGCAGGGCGAAAGAAAGAATGAGCCTGAAACCGTTTGTCTATGGGGGAGACAGGGCCTGGACCGATCCGAACCGGCCAGTGGACCGTATTAATCCAGTAGCCGGGACTTCAGGATTCTTCTGAGGCGCTGTCTCGTGATTCCCAGAGATTCGGCGGTTCGCGACCGGTTGTTCTTGAGCCGGGAGAGGATGCTTTCGGCATAAAGCCGGATGAGACGATCGAGCCGCATGGGCTCCAGGGTTGCCATCTTGGCCATATCGGACCGGAAAGGGTGACCATTGATTTCGATCGGAATATCGGAAGGTTTGATCATGCTGTCGACATTCAGCAAGACTCCCCGTTCGATGATGTTCTTCAGCTCCCGGATGTTGCCCGGCCATGAGTAGTTGGTCAGGATATCCAGAGCCTCGCCGTCACAGGCACGGACCTCCTTGTTCAGAATTCTGCTGTAATCTTTGATGAAGCGATCAACGAGCAGGGGGATGTCATCCTTTCTCTCGCGAAGCGGAGGTATCGACAGGGTGACGACGTTGAGACGGTAGTACAGGTCCTCCCGGAAGCGACCGTCTTTCACGTCCTGCAGGAGATTGCGGTTCGTCGCCGCGATGATCCGGACATCCACCTCGACGTTTCGGGTCCCGCCGACTCGCTGAAAATGTTTATCTTCCATAAATCTCAGCAGTTTTACCTGTGTCTTCGGACTGATCTCGCCGATTTCATCGAGAAACAGCGTTCCTTTATCGGCCAGTTCGAAAATGCCCTTTTTCTGCCGGATGGCGCCGGTGAAGGCCCCCTTTTCGTGGCCGAAGAGCTCGCTTTCGAGGACCCCTTCGGAAAAAGCCGCGCAGTTGACGGTGATGAGAGGATGATCGGCCCGGGGCCCGTTGAAATGGATGGCATTGGCAAATAATTCTTTTCCGGTCCCGCTTTCTCCAAGAAGGAGGACGGTCGATCGACTGTTCAGAGTGATACGTTGCGTCAATTCGATCAGCTTTTTCATTCCGGTATTGTTTGTGAGAATCTTGTCGAAACTGTATCGCTCCTTTTTTGAAGAGATGATGTTTTTAACCTCGGCGACAGCTTTTTGAGATTCCAGGCAGCGCTGAATGATGAATTTTAGTTCCTCCACATCGAAGGGCTTTGCGATGTAATCGTAGGCGCCCAGTTTGATGGATTCGACAGCCCCCTTGATGCCGCTGAAAGCAGTCATGATGATCACCGGGGGGGGATTGTCCATTTTATTGATGATTCTCAGCACTTCCATGCCGTCGGTGTCGGGCAGCCGCACGTCGAGAAGGACCAGATCGGGGCTCGATTCGCCGAGAAGCCCCAGGCCGTCTTTTCCCGTTGCCGCTGTCAGGACGGAGTACCCGGTTTTGGTGAGGGCTTTCTTCAGGGAATTCGAAAGCAGCCTCTCGTCTTCAATGATGAGGATCGTTGTCTTCATCGCTCTGCTCCTCCCGGTTGTCCTCCGCTGATTTCAACCGGTCGTCGGGAAACGTCACCTGCGAAGAGAGCAAATTCCGTTCCACCGCTATTACGTGTTGATCGGGAGCAGGACCCGGATGGTGGTACCCCGGTGTTTCCGGCTTTCCACTTCGATCATGCCCCGGTGGTCTTCGATGATTTTGTGGCTCACGGTCAAGCCCAGCCCTGTTCCGACACTTTTCGTCGTGTAGAAAGGATCGAAGATCCTGTCCAGGTGTCCGGCGGGGATTCCGATACCGTTGTCTTTGAAATGAATGGCCATCCAGTCAACGGCACCGACACCTCCGCGCACGGTTTCGGTTTTCAATTCAATCACGCCATTCCGGCCGTTGATGGCCTCAATGGCATTGAGAGCGAGATTGAGGAACACCTGTCTCAACCGGTTCGGGTCTGCTTTCAAATGTCCTGCAGGAGCGTTGAACTCGGTCTTCAGTGCGATCTTTTTCCGGCTCATTTCCTTCTTGAGCAGGCTCATCGTGGACAGCAGTTGCTCGTGAATATCGACTTTTTCGACCTGGAGGGGCATGGGCCTGATCAGGTTGAAGACGTCCCGGATCAATTTTTCGATCCTGTCGATTTCCTGCAGGATGTTTTTAAGATCCCTGCCGCCGATCGAGTGCTCTCCGATTTCGCTCTCCAGGTTCTGGACGGTCATGTAGATGCCGGCCAGGGGATTTCGGATTTCGTGGGCGATGCCGGCGGCGATGCGGCCGAGTGCGGCGAACCGCTCGACCCGCATGAGATAGTCATCCATTTTCTTTTTTTCCGTCATGTCCGTTATGGCGGTCACGGCACCGAGAGTGTTCTTGTTTTCATCAATGACGGCGAAACCGCCCAGGTTGAGGATGAGACGCCTGCCGTCGGGCCTCGAATAATTATAATCGAAATAATAGATATTCTCCTTGTGCATCAGGGCTCTGTAGATCTTCCGTCTCTCCGTTTGATCGAACCTGAAGATATCCTGTATGCGCTTATTCAGCATTTCGGATCGGCCGATTCCCAGAATCTCCTCGGCGCGGGGGTTGACGTTCAGGATGTTCCCCGTGAGATCGCTGATGATGACGCCGTTGACCGAGCAATTGATGATACTTTCCGATAGAATTTTCTCGTCACTGACGGCCTTGTAAAGCCGCGCGTTTTCAATGATGATAGAGGCCTGATTGGCGAAATAGACGAGGGATTCAACGTCGTCCTGCGTGATTTTGAGGCGTGTCCTGAATCGGTCGACCCCCAGAAACCCAAGAATCTTATCCTTGATTTTCAATGGGACGTAGAGAACGGATTTCCTTTCCTGGTAGCGATTGATCACACCGTCGATCCATGTCATATCCCGAGCATTTTTCGTATCAGGTATGAAAAGGGGAATCCCTTGGGAAACAACCCGGGTTTCGAAGCTTTTGTGGCGTCCCATCAGGAGAGGTTTATCCCATGCCCTCTTTTCTCCCTGCGGTGTGAAACCTTTGATGCATTTGCATTCGAGTTTGGTTCCGTCTTCGTTGAGCAGCATAACAATGGCGCGATCGAAATGAAGGCCATGCATAGCCCGGTCGGCGATCTCATTCAGAACCTCGTCCAGGTTTGGCGAACGTGTCAGAAGCGAACTGATCTCGTAGATGTGGTGCAGCAGGTTGTTTTTGGCCTCCAGTTTTTCGGCCTGAGCGGTTCGTGCTGAATTGCGACCGGGTATATTCCGTTTCATGAATTCCTGAAGACAGAAGACACAAAAGATGGTCCTGCCGGTATCCTCTTCCACCGTGAACTATAGTGATTGTGAACCACCCCTGTCAATCCCAATGGTTGTCGTTCCCAACGGACGATCGTAATGGAAGTCTCATCGGGTTGGCCTTTTAGCCTCGGGTCGTTTTGCGTTTGGCCTCCGTGAGAAAAAGATGCGGGGTCAGGTCTTGCCTTTTGCCTTAGCGCAGAATAATCGACCCTCCCTCAAGGCCGTGCCGGAATCTTCCAGGGAGTTGCGGCGGTGACCGCAACCCCTTTCTCAAGTGCCGGACGCAACCAAAGATGCCTGGGATCATCCTGCCTCGATGGATCGGATTATAAGGCCAGGGGCAGAAATGCCCCCAAAATAGACCTGCCCCTTTTTCCCATTACAGATATATTTTCGGATGTCTGCGGGGATTGATTGACTGCGACCGATGACGGAGCTGTCCCTCGTCCGTTTCGCCTATTGCAGGTGAAGGACAGCTCCCGGCCGAGTCGCCGGATTCCGTCCGTTCTCCACTCACCTTTCGCCTGTTCGGACAGCCTCGATCTTATGATTCCCCAACAGAGCGTCCCGGATGCATGTCACACTAAGGATTTGACCCCTTACCGAACTCCGAAACGCTTGTTGATAAGCTTCAAAAAACCGCACAATGATCGAGCTGGTGCTTCCATTTCATTTGCGGACCATTCAGCTCTACCATTCCTTATCCTTGAGACAGGCGTTTGGATTTATCAATTCATCGAAGGCGCATTTCGGGCAGTAAAAAAGAGGTATGACGGTCCCGCAGCCCGAGCCGACGAGTTCGTAGTGGTGGCAGGCCTCACAGACCTCGACGTTGCAGCCGGAGCAGGTGATGAGAACGGCCTGATTCCCACAGAAGGGGCATTTCTTTTTTTCCTGTACCATGACGATTTTCCATTCCTTGTCTTTTTTGTCAATGTTACCAATCAATAAGTATATAGGCAAGTGATTTGGGATGATTTGGGCTCTGCCGTGGAATTTTACAGGTGACCAGGCAGTTTCTTTCCTGTAAGATGTCTCTTGGCGGAGGTGTGGCTTATGGGGTCAATGACCTGTGTGGTTCAGGTTCATTTGTGCCTGAAATGCCGCCTCCGCTATCTGTATCATCTCCAAACCGATAAAGGGGACTGACCCCTTTTCTAATCTGTCGAGAAAAAAACGTCGGCTATTGAATTTTCTTCCAGGTCCTGTCCGGGTCGAATTTCGTCATGGCCGTCGCAATCTTGGCCGTGTTCTTCCCCAGGTTTTTCCGGTACACCACGCCGTCATGGTTCACGATGAACGAGTAAATTCCCGAGGCGCCGTAGGACGCGGGGTAGGCCAGAATGGCAAACCCTCCGACCATTTTTCCGTTGACCACGTAGTCGTAGGCTCCATCGGAGGCGTTCTTGCCCTGGGCCGTCAGGATCTTGTAGTAGTATCCGTGGAAGGGCGTCGGCAGCCCCGGCGACTGGCTGTACCCTTCGGCGCGGGCACCGGCTGCGAGCGGCCCCAAGGGGCTTTGCTCCTCGCCCGGGGCGGCCTCCCAGTAGAGACCGTCTTTCTTGCCCGGCGTGCTCTCGAGCTTTTGCGCATATTCCGGCTTGCCCGTGCGCTCGCGGATACCGTCCGAGTATTCGCGCTGGGCGTCCGCTATGGCCAGCAGAACCTGGATGGCGCTGAGTTCGTTTTCTCCGATGATGCGATTGAGGATTTCGTCCTTGCCCGCCCTGGTGTCGAAGCGCCAGCTCTTGCCCGACTGCACAATCGGTATGGGGAAAGGCCAGTCGTCCTTCCCGATGTAAAGGGTCACTTTTCCCTTCCCGGCACTCTCGAGCCGGTTTTTCCCCTCGTATGATTTAAGAAATTCGTCCCAGTTTTGCCGGTCATCCACCGGGTCCCCGGTGGAGACGAGAGGTTCACTGCCGGGCCCCAGGATGGCCACAAGCTCCTTCTCATTGTATTCCCTGACGGCTTTCAGCAGGCCCTCCGCGGCTGCTTCCGGTGATGGGAAGGTCGTCTGCTTCGGTTTCTCCGCGGCGTAACCTCCGGAAAGAAGAAAGGTGATCACAATTACGGCCGCCAGGCAGAATCTGCCAACCAGGTATATGGAGCGGGATCCTCTCCGAATAATTTTTTGAGCCATGGACTGTCCTCCATCTCACAGGATTCGGTACAGCTTGCCGGCGACCTTCAGCGTGGACCGCCGCCGGGTCCTCCGCGCATGTCGCCGCCCTTTGGGCTTTGCCCTGCACCGCCCCTCGGTGCGGCCCTGGGTGCAGCCTGGGGAGTGACTTGAGGTGCTGTCTGAGGCGCAACCTTGGGCACGGTCCTGGGTGCGGGCTGAGCCTTCACGGCTTCCCTGCTCGCGCGTCCCCAGTTGCTCTGCCGGCGGACCTCGTTTCCTCGCCCCATACCCTGCAATGCCTGTGGAGGCTTGCCCCGTTCGATCGCGGGGCTGCCCGCCGGACGTTCCGGTGCCCTCGGCACAGCGGACGGCCTGGAAACGACTGTATCCGGCCTGGCTCCTTTGGCGGGGGAGGCACCGGGCCTGATGGCCTTTTCGTCGGGGGTTACGGGCTTTGCGGGTCTGGGAACCTGCGTTTGGACACCGGGTTTTACAGCCTTTTCACCGGAAGCAGCAGGCCTTGCGGGTTTTGCGACCTGGGTGCCGGGTTTTTCAATGCGTCCGGCCGGGCCGGGCTGAGGTGTCCTTCCGGGAACGGCGGCCGGTTTTACCGTCCTGTCGGACATACGGCCTCCTTCATATCCGCGGAAATCCCTGCGGCTGTTGACTGCCCCGCGGTCTATCTGACGGTACTTTTCACGGGTGGGCTGGTCACGGTATACAACGCCCCTTCGGTGGTACGGTTCGTGTGCCCACTGTTTCGCGGGGGGCGGACTCTTGGAAACAACTGCGCTGCCGATAGGCATGGGGCGATACCCCGGATATGGACGCCCGTAGTAGTTCGGGTTCACGTAGACTCGGTGATGATGCCAGTCCCAGTGACCCCAGACGTGGGCCGTCCAGAAGGCCCCCACGGTAAAACCGATCCCGAACCAGATGACCCCCGGAGCAACCACCACGGCGGGACGGTACGGATGGATGACATAGGGGGGGTAGGCAGGCCACCACCAGGCCCCGTAGACCCACAGGGGGTCATAGTACGGTACATAGATCACCTGTGGGCTTGCAGGTTCGATCCGGATGATTTCCCGCTCGACAATGACCGTTTGCTGTTCCGTCGTCTTCAGATTCCCCGCTTTGAAGGCCCGGTCACGGAGTTTCTGCACTGTGTCGCTGACGTCTTCCGGCTGTGACAGGAATGCGTCCCCCAGGTCCTGGGTCCACTCCATTTTCTCGCTCATCATGGCAAGCACATCCGGGAAAGCCACAAGCGCCCTCACACTGGCGTCCCAGTTCTTTCTGTCCGCGGCATCGATAAGAGCCTTTCCCTTGAGGTTCGGGTTTTGCTTGATCCATCGATCCGCCATGACCACTTCCAGGGGGTAAGTCGATGCCATCAGGACCTGGCCCAGAAGGGAGTCCGGGTAGAGCGCAACGGGCGCCAGCATCTGGTCGAGTTCCTGCTGGGTGAACTTTCTGGCCGTGGTCTGGCCGCCCTGGGCGAAGACAGGCGGCGGAAGCACAAGCAGAATGATCAGGAACCATGCAACGAAATTTCTGAAGGGTTTCAATTTTTTCATGTCGATCCCCATCCGGTTTGATGGTTGGTTTTCAGTATCCAAACGGTTTTGATTATACACTTTTTAATGTGAAAAACGACTCATTTCTTGTTCCGTTTACCACCGGGTCCGGGTTTCGCCTGTAAATTTTGCTTGAAAAAAGGGCTTGTCCATTTCCCCGTGGAATAAACAGGCCCCCTTTTTTAAAACCCCCTTTCGAGGTATGAGTGACAGCGGTCCGAACAGAGTTTTGATGTCGGTCTTTTCGTGCTCCCATTTGCGGGTCGCTTCTCCACCGGATCAATGATTTTAAAGTGCCGGCAGCGATTCACCCATGGGATTGACATCTGCGCCGTAATTATTTATCCAGAAACGACGGCCTGGAAGCGCCGGGGACGGGACACTCGGCGGCAGGGAGCCGAAGAACGAGACCGGGAGGGAATATGGACTTCAAATGGACGGAGGAGCAGGAACTCATTCGCAAAAACATGAGAGAGTTCGCCCTTAAGTATGTGGAGCCCGTGGCCGCGGAGATCGATGAGAACGAGCGCCACCCCGCAGAGGTTTTCCAAAAGCTCGCCGAGGGGGGCTGGATGGGCATCCCGATACCGCAGCAATACGGGGGAGCCGGTTCGGATTTTCTGACCCACATCATCGCCGTGGAGGAACTCTGCAGGGTCTGCGCGTCCACGGGACTGACCATGTCGTTTCAGTGCGGCATCCTGGGCATGCTGATCAAGGACTTCGGAACGGAAGAGCAGAAGAAAAAGTACGTGACCCCTCTGGCGAGGGGGCGGTTCCTCGGATCTTTCTGCCTGACGGAGCCCGGAGCCGGGACGGACATGATGGCGGCGGCGACCACCGCCGTCAGGGACGGTGACCATTATGTGATCAACGGCACGAAGACCTTCATCAGCAACGGTCCCTTTGCGGATATGTACCTCGTCTTCTGCTGGACGGACAGGGCGGCGGGAAGGAAAGGCATGAGCGCCCTGATCGTCCCCAAGGGTACCCCGGGGCTCCGTCCGGGCGTACCTTTCCGCAAGACGGGTCTGCGTTCGTCCCAGACCTCGGAGGTATTCTTCAGGGACTGCCCGGTCCCGAGGGAAAATCTGCTCGGTGACGAGGGAAGGGGCATTCCCATGGCCATGATCGGGCTCGATCACGCCAGGGTAGGGGCGGCCGCCGTGAGCGTCGGCATCCTCCAGGCGGCCCTCGATGAATCCATCCGGTATTCGAAGGAGAGGGTCCAGTTCGGGAACCCCATCTCCCGCCAGCAGGCCGTCGCCTGGATGATCGCCGACATGGCGACGGACCTGACCGCCGCGAGGTTTCTCACCTACCACGCCGCCTGGCTGAAGGATCAGAAGAGGCCCTTTACCACCGAGTCCGCCATAGCCAAGCTTTTCGGCTCGGAAAAGGCCATGTATCACACCACCAGAGCGGTCCAGATCCACGGGGGGTATGGTTACATCAAGGGGGCCAAGGTGGAGCGGTTGATGCGAGACGCCAAGGTGACCGAAATTTTCGACGGTACGTCGGAAGCCCAGCGGATGGTGATCTCTTTCAATACTCTGCGCTGATCAGCCAGCCGGCGATCCGGTTCAATCGACCAGCATGAGACAATAGAAGTTCTGCGTTTCTGTCTTTTCTCTCAGCGCCCGGATGAAAAACCCGTTGTTCCTTGCCGTCTGAAAGACATCGATCCCGCAGGACTCCATGGAGGGTCTTGCCTTGCCGGGAAGGACGCAGGGTTCGTTTTTGATTATGGCGCATTCCTTACAGAGAGGGCAGGGGCCCGCCAGATAAACGAAGGCCTTTGTAATACCCGTCCTTGAAGATCTCACCCTCCAGATTGACGAGCATGTCGAACAGCGCAAGGTTTCGCTTTCCCCTCTCCGGTGTTCTGGATGCCTCGATGTGGAACAGGATGGCACGCGAGTAGCTGTCGAGAACATCCCTTGTCTCCTGCGGCGTGGGCGTCGTCGGCGGGCAACAGTGGTTCATCCGATAGGGGCATCCGAAGAGGCACTTCATCCTGACCCAGGGTGCGGTGACGACCGTGCCCGGGTGGATGACTTTCGCATTCGTAACACCTGCCTTGACAGCGAGTTCGCAGTACTTTTCCAGATCCGCCGTCTGCATAGGACCCTCCCTTCTTCGTTTATTCGGGATTCCCCGGTATCGCCGAAATTCACCGCCGCATTGCCGTCACGATTGCGACTGCATACAGGATAAGACGATCTTTGTCAAAACGATCTGTTCCGGCACCGCGGTCCGTCTCATTCTGAAAGGCGCATTTCCACTTGACCTCCGGAGTCACTTCCCTCATATTTCTCAAAAATGCGCGCAGGTGTCGGGGTCCCGGCCGTTTCTTTGACAGGGCAACCCGGGGAGAAAGCGAACCCCTATGGAGGCATTTCCCGCAGTGAGTTTCCGGCGAAAATGGGAGGAGGGGGTATCGGTCTCGCGGGTTTTGCCGTTGCCGCGACACCGGTGGCGGGCCAGGTCATCACAACACCCTCAACGGGCATCACCGTCGCCGACGGCGAGGTGCCCGCGGGGGATTTCCAGGTGCCCGTCTACGAGGGGCGCCCAGCCGCTGCCGGCAGGTACCCTGTCGTCCTGGTCATCCCGGAAGTCTTCGGGATGCACGAGCACATCAAGGATGTCACCTGCCGTTTCACCATGGCAGGATTTTTGGCTATAACGTATGAACCCTACGCGCGGGAGGGAGGCGTCATCAATCGGCCCGACATCGACGCCGTACGGAAGGTGGTCGACCCGATCCCCGACGGTCACGGCCTGCGCCGGGAGGAACCCGGCTGCGCGGGTCGATCGAATCGGCGTCACGGGGTTCTGCCGCGGCGGGTTGAACACGCTTCTTTCCGCCGCCCACAATCGGGAGGTGAAGGCCGCCGTTGCGTGGTACGGCCGGATTCGACCCGCACGGACGCCCGGCGTATGTAGCGTCGGACCGCTCGATGTAGCGGCGAAGATCGATGCCCCTGTCCCGGGCCTTTACGGCGGGGAGTGACCTGGGAATCCCCGTGGCGGATGCGAAGGCGATAGAGGCGACCCTCAAGGCAGCCGGCAGGACGGCCGAGTTTGTGATCTACCCCGGGGCACCGCATGCTTTCTTCGCGGACTACCGGTCCCGTTACCGGCCGGAAGCCGCCCGGGCCGCCTGGGAGCGATGTCGGGCGTGGTTCAACCTTTACCCCAGGCAGTAGCGGGATTCCTGGGCGCAATAGAAACCCTGACGGCGGGCCGATCCGGCTGATGAAGTCCATCTTCGATTTCCGTTTTGCCGGTTTGATATTTCCAGTAAGAAAAGCAGCCGACCCCCTTACGGGTGACGCAAGGAGAGCATGATGTCGCGCTACAGATGGCTGCCCGTCGTCACAGCCGTTTTCGTCACGAGCCTGATCGTATCAAACATCATCGCGGTCAAGCTCATATCCATCGGGCCGCTTCTTCTGACGTCGGCGATCATCATCTTCCCCATCTCCTACATCTTCGGCGACGTCCTGACGGAGGTCTACGGCTACGGCCGCGCGAGGCAGGTCATCTGGATCGGGTTCGGGTGCAACCTGCTGGCCGTGCTCGTCATCTGGCTCAGCATCAACCTTCCCGCGGCGCCTTTCTGGCACATGGGCTCCTTTGATCGGCCGCAGTCTTCCCAGCAGGCCTTCGAAGCGGTGCTCGGGTTCACGCCGAGGCTGCTCGTTGCGTCTTTTATCGCCTACCTGGCAGGCGAGTTTCTCAACTCCTTTGTCCTCGCCAAGATGAAGATAGCCACATCGGGGAGGTACCTGTGGATGAGGACCATCGGATCCACCCTCGTGGGTCAGCTGGCGGACACGGGCCTCTTCACGCTCGTTGCCTTCCTCGGGGTGATTCCGGCGGGACACCTCTTCACCATGACCGTGACTCAATGGCTCGTGAAGTCCCTGTACGAAGCCTCCGCCACTCCCCTGACCTACCTCGTGGTGAATTATCTGAAGCGGGCGGAGAACGAAGACTACTACGACCGGGAAACGAAGTTCAGCCCCTTCGTATGGGATGAAAAAACCTGAGTCCCCGGTGTTCGGGAGATGCGAATCGAGGTCGTGTGGTTGCTAAGCAAAAAGTCGTCGTCCTGGTGAGTGGCGGCATGGACTCCGTCACGGCACTGTGCGATGCGGCAGAAAAATACCGGGTCATCGCCGGGGTCAGCTTCGACTACGGGGCGAAGCACAATGACCGGGAGATCCCCTTTGCCGCCTATCACTTCGGGAGACTTGGAGTTCGCCACGAGGTGATCTCCCTCGATTTCATATGCCGTCTGTTCAAGTCGGGTCTGCTGAAGGGTGGCGGCGAAATCCCCGAGGGACACTACGAGGAGTCGATGTTGAAGAAGACCGTGGTGCCCTTCCGCAACGGGATCATGCTCTCCGTCGTTGCGGGATTTGCCGAAAGCGAGAGGGCTGAGGGGCTGGTCATCGCCGCCCACGCGGGAGATCACGCGATCTATCCGGACTGCCGGGAAGATTTCATGCGGTCCATGGGGGAGGCGATACGGATGGGAACCTACGCGCGGGTGGAAGTCATCCGGCCCTTTATCGGGATGAACAAGGCGGAAATCGTCAAGAGGGGTCAGGAACTGGGTGTCGACTTCGCCCGGACGTGGTCGTGCAACAAGGGCGGCGAGACCCACTGGGGAAAGTGCGGCACTTGCGCGGAGCGCCGTGAAGCCTTCATCCTGGCGGGGATTAAGGACCCGACCATTTATCAGAAGACGGGGCATCTTCCCCGGAAGCCCGGCCGTTGACGGGGGAGGAAACCGTTTGAGTTCAAGGGCGGTTGAGGGTGTTTTGCCACTCAGGACCGTCTTTTTTTATCATCGATCCCGGTCCGCTGCTTTCCCGGATTAAACCCCTATCTGAAGAGATTTGTCGCCCGGCTACCCGATGTCCTCGGGATACCCGAATTGACCCTTAAGTATTCCCCGTCGATGCCGATAACATCCGTGGCGCTTCTCGAGGGGATTCGCCGCACGGCAGGGCAGGCAGCACCTTATCAACCGCCCCTTTCTTCTGGGAAGTCACTATACAGAGCCAAAATTTTACGAGGAGGTCGATTTATGCGCGTATTTTATTGGGCAGTCGTTCTCGTCATTTCGCTAATGTTCTCAATAGGATCCCTTTCAACGACAATCGCCGCGGAGAAATCGCCGTACCAGAAGCAGATTGAGCGGGAAAGCAGGGCCAAACAGGAGAAGCAGAACCAGGAGAGAATCAAACAGATCGACAAGGAACTGGAGAAGAACAGGAATTGGCGGAAAGAGCACGGCAACGACAGCCGCATCAACCAGGAGAAGCTCAACGACCGCACCCGCGACCTTCATGCGGAGAAAGAAAGACTTCAGAAACAGTCCGGCGGCAATCAGAGACCGCAGAATCAGCCCAGAGGGCAGTCTGTGCAGCAGGAAAACGACCGTGACGCCGGACATTACGGCACCTTCGGGCGCCAGGGCCAGGGTCAGTACCGCGGCCAGCAGGCGCGTGAGTGGAACAGGCGCTAAACCGGGCGCTCAGACAGCTCAAAGTCGGTTATGAAAACCCCCGATCAATAGAGGTCGGGGGTTTTTTTCAGCTTCGGAGACCTCGATCCGGGTGTCCGGTCCCCTTCACCTGTCTCCAGACCCTTCATAGACGGCGGATCATTCAGTATTGCATTTCAAATCCACCGGCTTTATTCTCTGGAGCAGGGCGGTCAGTCCGATCAAATAGACGGAGCTCTTACCCGCAGGGCTTTTCCCGGGAAAAATGCAAAGAATCGGTTAATCCGGGGAGACAAGAGTGAGTCGTTTTTTATACATTCTCTTCGGGCCGGCAGTGGCGATGTTGAGCGGCCTGATCGGCATCGGCGGCGGAACGATCATTGTCCTCACCCTGGTTCTTCTTTTCGGCTTTTCGCAACACGCCGTCCCGGGGACCACACCGGCTCTGCTCGCTTCCCCCATCGGCTTCCCGGCAGCCCGGACCTGCTATCGGCAGGGATACGTTGACATCACTGTTGACGGTCTGGTACGCACCGGATTTTTTGTCGGTGGTTTTTTCGTCGCAAAGATCGCCACGGTGTTGTCCGCCGCGGCTCTGGAGAGGATATCCGGCGCCGCCTTCCCTGTCATCGCATTTAAAATGATCTTCGCCGGATGAAGTCGGGGATGCTCGCCTGTCCCATCATCCGCATCCGGGGTAGACAATGACGCTTGAAGATTTTCTGGGCACGTACGGTTATGTTGCCGTTCTGGTCGGCACGTTCATCGAAGGGGAGACCATTCTCGTTCTGGGAGGGTTTGCCGCCCACCTTGGTTTTCTGAAACTGCCCTGGGTCATTGCGGCCGCCTTTGCGGGGACTCTTTCCGGGGATCAGCTCTATTTTTACCTCGGGCGAAAACACAAGGATAAAATCACCGCGTTATTCCCCACCGGGGCCGGCCGCATCGAAAAGGCACAGCGAACCCTGGAAAGACACGGCAACACCCTGATGCTGACCTTTCGTTTTTTATATGGCCTTCGCACGGTCACGCCGTTTGTCATCGGCATGACGGGGATATCCGCGATGAGATTTTTCTTCTTTAATGTCCTGAGCGCATTGATTTGGTCGATCGCCGTGGGGTCCGGAGGTTATTTATTCGGCCGGACTCTGGAGTATTTCCTGGCGGATGTCAGGCATTACGAATTCGCGACCATGGCGGTCATTGCACTGGTGGGACTGCTGGTCTGGATGATCTATTTTTACCGGCGTCGTCACTCAAAAGGGCCTCCCGCGGCCGGGAACTGAATGTCTTCAGGGCGGAGGCCTACACGCCACGGGCAGGTCTCAATCGAAAGGAGGAATTCATGAGTTATCGGCACATTCTCTATGAAAAGGCCGGCGGGATCGGCTGGATCACGCTGAATCGGCCGGAAAAAATGAACGCCCTGAATGCCGTCATGATGAACGAATGGGAGGAAGCGATCCTGGCGGCCGGTGGAGACGAGGAGGTCGGTGTGGTGGTGGTCACGGGGACCGGCCGCGCATACTGCACCGGTCTGGATTTGAAGGAACTGGAGGGCAGGGAGCTCACGAGGGGTGAAGTCGGGCCCGACTACGACGTTCCCGGAAACGCCGTCATCGCGGCCATCCGGGCCATCCCCAAAGTCGTCATCGCCATGGTCAACGGCCCCTGCATCACCGGCGGCCTGGAGACACTTCTGGCTTTCGACCTGATTGTTGCCTCGGAAGAAGCGGTGTTCGGTGATACCCATGCCCGCTGGGGGATCCGGCCGAGCTGGGGGATGAGCCAGCGCCTGCCGAGAATGGTCGGCTGGATGAACGCCAGGGAGCTGTCCTTCACGGCGAGGCTCTTCACGGCGAAGGAAGCCCGGGAGATGGGCCTCGTGAACCGCGTGGTGCCGGCAGGCCGGCTGCGGGCGGAAGTCATCTCCCTGGCCGAATGCATCCTGCGGAACAGCCTGGAGACGGTTGCCGCCATCAAATCCCTCTACAACAGGGGCATGACCATGCCGCTGAAGGAGGCTCTCGAGATGGAATCGAAGACGCAGTTCGTCATCACCGACACGAACGAAAGGTTGAAAACGTTCCTCAAGAAAAAGTGAGGCACTGTCCTACTTGATGTCACCCTCCCTGAGAAGCACCAGGACGGCTTCGCCCCTTGCGCGGATCTCCCCCTCGGCGGACAGGGTCACGCTGACGACGGCCTTCCGGTCTGTCCTTTCCTTGACCCTGCCCCTCAGCTCGAGGACTTTTCCCGTCGGGGTCGGTTTCAGAAAGTCGACCTTCAGCGACGCGGAGACAAAACGGAAAAGGGGACGGTCACCGAGCGCCGACCCCACCTCAAGCAACCGGGATGCGGCGGCGGTTGCGGAGCTATGGCAATCGATCAGCGAGGCGATGATCCCCCCGTAGGCGGAACCGGGGACGCCGCCCGAGTAATGAGGCTCGAGCGTATAGTGGCAGACGCTTTCGTCACCGTCCCGGTAGCTTTTGATGTGCAATCCCTCCGGGTTGAGACGGCCGCAGCCGTAGCAATGAGCGAAGGGATCGGGATAGTAATCCTGAATGGCTTTATCTTTCATGTTGCACTCCTTCTTTCCGGTGTGGTCTTTGCGCAAGGGCGGGCTACCCTGTCCCGGGTCACGGTGCATGATAGTGGATATCGGCCATGCCATCAAGTATCATTGGATCATATTCCCGATCATCGGTTCCTGTGCAATCCGAAACGGAAAGAGCGGGGGGTCTTGCTTTTGCGCCGGATTTATCATCGGCGTAACGACCTGTTCCCTGCCGCGGCCAGGAAACAGCTGATATCGGAAGCAGCGAGTGAGGGAGGAGTTGTGGAGAAAATATTGTCGAATTACCCGGTCGTCGTGGAGACCCCTGTGGCCTGGGGCGAGATGGATGCCTTCGGCCACATCAACAACATCGTCTATTTCCGTTATTTCGAGACGGCAAGAATCGCCTATTTCGAGAAACTGGACATGCCGGAATTCACCGGCCGGGACCCCGTCGGTCCCATTCTGGCTCAAACCTCCTGCCGGTTCCGCGCGCCGCTCAGTTACCCCGACAGGGTCTCCATCGGTGCCCGCGTGGTGAGCACCGGCGAGGACCGGTTTGTCATGTCCTACGCCGTCTTCAGTCACCGGCTGAAAAAGATCGCCGCCGACGGGGAGGGGGTTGTGGTCTGCTTCGACTACCGGCAGAGCCGGAAGGCACCCGTCCCGCCGAAATTGAGACAGCGCATTGAGGAGATTGAAGGAACCGTCTCGAAGGCCTGACAGAGGATGCTCATAGGCGGCCGTCTCTCGCTCACGGGGAGCCCTGCGGGCGCCCGCGAATCCCTGCCTCTCAGGACGTCTCGCCGCCCGGGTTGAATTTCGGAAGCAGGTAAGGTGTAACATCGGCGTTCCAGCGGCCGGCCGGCACAGCCGGGGACGATTTGGTGGAGGTGCAGGCGTTCAACCTGAGCCCGCCCCGCCACCCGTGAGGCGTCGACGCAACGGGCACGCCGGTCGAAATCCGGGAATCGTTTCTCACCGTGGCTGTAAGGGAACCGCTAAGCGTTGTTCCCGATGCGACAATGGTCTTGCATGACAGGGTGACAATCATCAGGGCTGAACGCTGGTCCCGAACGAAAAATCCCCCGGGCATGTGGCCCGGGGGGGCAAACCTTCGCTACGGGTTCTTCCGGACGGTCTATCGTCCGAGAACTTTTGACGTTTCGTTGTAGCCCGCGGCGGTCGCTTTCGAGGCGGGTGTCGCCGTTCCCGGCGCAGGGTTGACCTTGCCGACGAAGGCGGCGTTCTTCTTCGCATCCTCACGCGATGTGGCCGGATTTTTGACCTGCGGGGAGGGTGCCGGCGGTTTTGCAGGCGGGGTGACCGGCTTAACCGTCTGCGGGGGTGCCGCCGCAGGTTTGGAGGACAGCTTCGAGCCGATCTGGTCTATCGGCTGAGACGGAGCCGGTTTCGCCGGCTGATTCGGGTTTGTCTGCGCCCCCAGAAAGGCCTTTGCGTTCGGGTTGACGGGCGACTGCGGCGGGGGCTGCATATTCTTCTCGTAGTCTTTTGAAGCGGGACCCGCCGCATCTGCGACAAACACCGGGCAGGCGAGAGCCACGGCGAAAACCAGGGTAACGAAAACTGTGATCGGACTCTTCTTCATGAAGGTTCTCCTTTCTATTTAGCGGCGGCTGTCCCCCACCGGCAGACGTTGGCCGGTGGCTTTGCGTTCCGCCCTTTCGGCGTGGTTTGCCCTTTTCAGATGAGGCAATGCCGTATTTGTGTATCGTCCGCCGCCGAAAATACTTGAGGGGGAATGATACACAGATCGTGAAGACTCGTCCGCCGATGACCTCACCAGGCTCCGGCTGGACAGGGGTTTCTACAATGAAAACAGCAACGAGCGATCCGTGCCGCGTTCCGGAAGGAAAAACCCGGGGCGCGATGGAATGAGTTTGTCTGCTTGAAGAGAAATCCAGGATATGAGGGTCGCTCAGAAGAAAAAATGCAGGGTCCCTCCCTAACCGCTTGACGTGCGCGACATGGCTCTGCTATAAGTAAACAAACTTACTTGATCTCAGCCCATCAACTCTTTTTTCTTTCCTGTCCGGGGAGGCCTTTATGAGTCCCCTTCGTGTCAGGCTTTTCCTTTGTCTCTTTGTCTGCACAGCCCTGTCTGCGGCCGTCATAGGGTTCATCAACCTGACCGGCTCCGATCCGCCTGGAATTTCTCTTCCCGCGGCCCTGTCTTCATCTCCGTCGTACCGCGGTACGCTTTCGAAACCCGCGGGCGCGGCACCCTCCATAAGCCCGGCCGGTCCCGCATTGCCCGGTGCTGAGGGCGTCACCCGGATTGCGGCTGCGGAGAAAAGTACCCCGGACCTCTTCAAGAAGAATATCGAAGACACGCTGGCCCTCACCCTGTACGAGAAAGTTCCGGAGGTGCGGTTATCTGCAAAGCAGATCCGTGAACTCACGGAAGACATCCTGATTATGCGAGAGACGTTCGCAGCCCTGCGTGAAACGGAACGCACACCGGAGCACGCGGCGGACATTTCGGCCCTTATCGACCGGATCGATGAAAGCGACCGGAGAATCCGTGAACGGACGGGCATGAGCGCGGCCGAATTTCTCAACCGCCTCACCACGGAAGGCATCGACAATGATAAACCGGAAAAAGCGGAAGTGGTTCTGGAATATCTGGATTCTCCCGGTCGTTAGTCTCCTTTTCGCGGCACCGGCAGCGGACGCTTCGGCATCCGACGAGGTGATCGCAACACTCGACGGCAAACCCATCTACCTCTCGGAGATAGAAGAGAGCGCAGCCTTTCAGATCTATCGGCTGAAAGCGAGCATCCACAGCCTGTTGCAGCGCGAAGCCCGCGAGATTGCCGACGGGCGCCTGCTTGCGGCGGAGGCAGCCCGGCGGGGACTCACCGTGGAGGCTCTCATGAGACAGGAAGTGGACGGGAAGGTATCGCCGTTGACCGAGAAGGAGGTGGACGGCTACTTCGAGGTGCACCCCGAGGACAAACTCAAGGGGCCGCAGGCAAGGGAAAGGATCCGTGTTTACCTCGCCGAACACGGGAAGGCCCAGCGCAAGCTCGACTTCATGGCCTCGCTTCGGGAGAAATCGGATTACCGGTTCCTGGCCGCGGCACCTGCAAGACCGCGGATTAAGGTGGATACCGCCGGAAGTCCCTCGCGGGGGGCGGAAAAAGCGTCCGTTGTCCTCGTGCACTTCGCGCACTTCTCATCGTCGCTTTGCTCGGACAGCGCGGATAAGATCCGGGAGGTCATGGCCGCTTTTCCCGGAAGGATCCGGTGGGTGCACCGGGATTTCTTCGGCATCCAGGACCCCGATGCCCTGTATGCGGCCGAGATGGGCCGGGCGGCTTTCGAGGAGGGAAAGTTCTGGGAGTACCACGACCGGATGATGGCCCTGAAGGGGAAAGTGACACAGCAGACGGTCGACGAAGCGGCAAAGGATCTCAAACTCGACCGGAAGCGCATCGGGTCAGGGCAGAAGGAGGGCAAATACCTCCTGCAGGTGAAGGAAGACATCGGTTATGGGGTGCGGATCGGGATCCAGGCAGCCCCCGTGATCTTTGTCAACGGCATCTATTTCAGCGGGACCTTTCCTTACGAGGAGCTGAAGCGTCTTGTTGAAAGGGAACTGAACCAATAAGGGAAAAGAGTTTTTTAATATTTTCAGAGGAGAAAGGAGGGCATCCATGGACAGGAATCGTTTCTATCTGGTGTCATTTCTGGTTATCATCAGCCTGCTCCTGGCGACGCCGGAGGTCTTCGGCGAGAGCAAAGCGAACCAGCTTAAACCCAAGCGTCTCTCCAGCATCGGAGACAGCATGACGGAGGCCATCGACGCCGAGCTACCGGCAGCCAACCACTGGGCGAGCTGGGCAAACGGTTACCACGGGTTCTGGGAGTGGCTCCTGGGGCTCACGGACGTGTGCAGCCACAACCAGCGGATCACGAAAAACTTCGGCAGCTCGGGCCGCGCGAACTACATGGAGGCCAAAAGCGGCGCGGACATGGAAACGGACTTCGTGGGGCAGACGCTCCGGTCGGTGAGTCGTACCCCGACCTATGTCACGGTGCTCATGGGGCACAATGACGTCTGCGGGGACACCTTTGCCGATATTCCCACCGATGCGGTCTTCGAGGCGAAGTTCCGGGAAGGGCTGACCCATCTGCGGAATGGGCTGCCGAAAGGGGCCACGATCTATGTCGTAGGGATCGTCGACATCTACCGGCTGCGCGAGGCGGCCGGCGACAAGAAGGCTCTCGGGATCGTGGACTGCAAAGTGCTTTGGGCAACGAGCCTCCTCAGACTCTTCCCCTGCGGGACCATGCTGAACCCGCTGCTCACGGAGGCCCAGCGCCAGTATACCCGCGACCGCAACATGGGGTTCAACGCCATCCTAAAACGGGTGACGGAGAAATACAACGCAGATGACCCCGATCACCACTATGTCTACACCGATGAGGTGTTCAATTTCAAGTTCGGGGAATTTCACGTGTCCGATATTGATTGCTTCCACCCCTCCGCCCCTGGGCAGAAGGAGCTCTCCGAGATCACCTGGACGAACGGGCCGTTCAAGGCATATATGAAGAAATGAAAAGCCGTCCCGGGGAGGAATTCCCCCGAAGACCGAGAATGGATCGCCCCCGGCCCTCGATGACGGATGGCCGGGGGTGATTTTGTTCCGGTGCAGTGACGGTAATTTGACGCTCGAAGAAGGCGGGACGCGGGAAACCCTTTTTTTTGGAAGACAGATTCCCCGCATCCTCGGCGGGAATTTTTAAATAAATTCACAGTAATATTTATGATCTAATACTTTCTTCGTATTTGAAAGCTATCGGGATAAAAAGCATTGACATCGTCATAAAATTTGCATAATAAATAGATGCTGACGTAAGAATTGCCCCCCGCCTGCGTTTCATGGCCCGTTCAGGGTACGGGCTTCTGAAATGCGCTGACCCATTCGGTGATATTCGTTTCACACTCGCAATCAATCAGTTTTTAAAATCAAGAAGTTGGATCGAATGCATTCACGGTGAGGGTCCGTGAACCGGGATAAAGGGGAGAAATATGAGGGGGGTGTCGCTTAAAAGCCGGAAGGGCTTTACGCTGATAGAGATTATATCTGTTCTGGTGATTTTGGGAATCCTGGCCGCGATGGCCGTGCCGAAGTATTTTTCACTCCAGGAGGAAGCAAAGAAAAAGGCAGCCTATTCCGCCCTGGCTGAAGGCAAAACGAGGATCATGATGTACGGAGCCCAGAGGCTTTTGAATACCGCCTCCTGGCCGGAAGGGCGTGATTATACGGGGAGCGCGATCGGTACCGATGCGGGTGATTTCACCCTGAGCTATTCCTATTCGTCGCCGATTTTCACCGTCACCGCAGAGGGAAAAGCAAGCAGCACCGTCGCAAACGCCACTGCCGTGGGAACGATGAAGCGCCCCGGTCTGTAGGAAACGGTCAGAGCCCGTGGAAGGAGAAATCTTGAAGCCGGTATCACAGATAACAAAGAAAGCGCTTATCGACAATGTCAGGGACCTGAGAGATGGTGTCCATGTGCCGCCTGTACTCCACCCGTCTGTCACGGTGTCGGACCTGACGCTCAGGTACAGGGAGCTGATCTCGGAACTGAGAAGAAAACTGAACGGGTCTTCTCAGAAACCGCAGCTCAAAGGGTGATCGGCGAAAAGCGCTCACACGGATTTTCATGGCGATAGGCCTCTCTACGGGGAGGCTTTTTGTTTTGTCCGGGGCAAGAGTCTATCTTTATAACGCAACGACCGCCACCTCTCATGGTGTACAAACTGCTTGACAGGGGACGTGAAGTGTGGTTGCATGTCCGCACTTTTCATTGAGGTTCAGCATGACGGACGGACGCTCAGGAATGGCCCATCTCGGCTGGTGGTGGAGTTTCCATAACAGCGCGGGGGTCTGCCTGTCGGTCGGGAGGGTGTAGAAGCGGGGTCGTAATGTAAGAAATCGAGCCATGGGTAGATCAAAGGATGCTATCCATGGCTTTTTTAGTTTCGGAAAGGCCGTGGAGGCACGCACTCCACGGCCTTTTTTCATCGAGGAGGCATGAAGTGGACCCAGGAAGAACGGCAGGACGAAAAAAATTTACTACGAGGGCTCCGCCGGTCGAAACGCTTTTTCCGGCGGGTTTATGAACGAAATAGCAATAAGGAGGTGTTTTTTATGAGAAGGATTTCTGTGATGAGAAGGGTTTTTCTGTTCTTCCTTTCGGCGTGCCTGATCTGGTTGCTTGCCTTCGCGGATCGGGCAGACGCGACCGAGATGGGAGGAGGCGCTTATCCGAACGGTGCCGAAGATTTCATGGCCGGGGCGCTGCCGCCGCCGGGCACGTATTTCATCAATTACCTGCAGTACTACACAGCCACAAAGTTCAACGACAAGGATGGGAACGAAGGGATTCCAGGATTCAAACTCGATGCGGTTGCCAACGTCTTTCGGCTTGTCCATGTGACCCGGTTCAAAATCTTCGGGGCCGACTATGCCGTTCACGCGTTCCTGCCCGTCGTTTACCAGGACGTGGAAGTCCCCGGGAAGAGTGACAGCCGGTGGGGCATCGGCGACATCATCGTGGACCCCATCATCCTCGGCTGGCACTGGAAGAATTACCACGTCACAACAGGCCTGGACATTTACATTCCCGTGGGATCCTACGACCGGAACCATCTCGCCAATGCCGGCCGCAATTACTGGACCTTCGAGCCCGTCGTCGGCTTCACCTACCTGAGTGACGGCGGCTTCGAGATATCGGGAAAATTCATGTACGACTTCAACACGGAGAACAGCGACACGAACTACCGGTCGGGCCAGGAATTCCACTTCGACTACACCATCGGGTACCACATCAAGAGCCTGGCCGTCGGCATCGGCGGGTACTATTATCGGCAGATCACCGATGATGAGTCGAACGATCCGACCTTTGCCGACGGGTTCAAGGGGAGGGTCTTCGCCGCCGGTCCCCAGGTGCAGTACGGGTACAAAAACATGAATTTCACGATCAAGTGGCAGCGGGAGTTCGAAGCGGAGAACAAACCCGAGGGCGATAAGTTCTGGTTCAAATTCATGTATGCCTTCTGACACGAGGACGGGATGGATCTTCCGGGTTTCGTCCCCACTCCATGTCTCAAAAAGCTCCGTCCCCGGACGGGGCTTTTTGATTTTTCAGTCGGCGGTCCGCCGACGGAAAATCCGGCCGGCCTCCGGGATAACTCGGGGATTGACAGGGGTGCCGGTTCAGGTCATAAATAGACACCCCGTTTGAACAGAAAACCCTTTTTGGCGCGGCAGACGTAATCGGCCGCCCCGCGGTGAAGACCGGACCGACAGGGCCGGTCGCGGGAAGGGTTGATATTTTCAGTCATCCGCATCGTTAGGCGGCGGGAGAAACGCCATGTCGAAAAAGACTCAAAAAACACTTTACTGCACCTTGAGCTTTCTTTCGCTGATCCTGGCCTTTGCGGTCATCTTTCGGCTCGCGACAGGCGGAGGAATTGGACAGGCGGGGCTTGTTTCGGGAAAGGACCACAGGGAGAAACAGGCGGCGATAACTTCTCCGTACATCGCGGGGACGGCGGCGGGGAAGCCCGGTGACGGGAAACCCGCCCTTGTGATCATCACGAAGAGAAAGTCCGGCCTCGCCGGCCGTTGATTTGGAATGCACGGGGGCTCCATGAAAAACTCGGCAGAAGAACCGGATGCAAAGCCTCTGCGCGTCGCTTTTCGCATCGCGCTTTCAACCATCCTCGCGGTGCTTCTCCTGGGCACCGTCGCGGTACTCGGGCATCTCTCCTATTCCAACCTCTACAAGAACGCGGCCTACCTCTCCGAGCAGGTCATCGAGCAGACGTCCAGCCGCATCGAGTTGTGGGTGAAAAATCTTCTTTCAAAGGCCCACGACCAGAACCAGTTGAATCGCTCCATGCTCGGGCAGATCAAACTGGGGCCCGAGACCTTTCTCAGGCTGGGGACCTACTGGCGGCGGGTGATGGAGTCACAGCCTTACTTCACTTTCCTTTCCGTGAGGCTGGAAACCAGTCAGAGCCTGTCCGTCGAGCGTATGCAGGACGGCCGGATCACGATCCGTGAAGTGACGCGCAAACCGGGAAGCAGCACCATTGAGATAGCGGATTTCTGGCCCGAGGAACACCGGGCGCGAAAGCCGTACAGCCAAAAGAAGATAACTCTCACGTCCGGGCGGATCGCTCCCCCCTGGTATGAAAAAGCCCGGGATGCCGGGGATCCTATATGGATAGAGGCCCGCACGCTCCGCAAGGGCGCAGAGACCGTCGCGGGGGTGTCCTACGCAGCGCCTTTTTACGACAATGACAAAGGCCTGCGCGGGGTCACGACCGTCGATTTCGACATCGCAACCATATCGAAATTCCTTGCCGAGAACCCCGTCGGGAAAAAGGGATTTGCCTTCATCATTGAAAAACCGGAAAAGGGCCCTCTCAGGGTCATCGCTCATCCGACCCCCGATATCCTGACCCGCACCGTCATGAACGAGCGGGGCAGGGAGGTGCACGAGTTTGTCCTGTACAAAGATCTGAAGGACACCCGCGTCGCCCGGTTCATGGAGGCATTGAACGAGGTACACCGGGAAGGGTCGGGCGAAGGATTGCACATCTTCGGTTTCACCGCCGGCGGGACCGAGTATTACGGCAGTTACCGGCACATGCAGGGGAAATACCTGCCGAACTGGTTTATCGCCTCCGTCATCCCCCGCGAGGAAATCATGGGGCTTGTGGACAGGAACAACCGCCAGACCTTTCTCATCGGCCTTGTGAGTTTCGGCCTGATCCTTCTGGCAAGCTACTGGATCGCCGGGCGCATCTCAAAACCCTTGCGGAAGATCGCCCTCGAATCGGAGGCCATCGGCCGATTCGAACTGGACGGCAGACCGCTGGGTCACTCGATGATCAGGGAAGTGGACCGTTTGATGGCGGCCACCGACGACATGAAGAGGGGGCTTCGATCTTTCGGGAAGTACGTGCCGACCGATGTCGTCCGCGACATCATGGCGTCGGGCGGGGAGGCGGAACTCGGCGGCGTCAGGGCGAACCTGACCGTCTTCTTCTCCGATATCGAGGGCTTCACCTCGATCTCGGAACAGGTCCCGCCGGAAGATCTCGTGGAACATCTGGCCGAGTACCTGGGGGAGATGAACCGGCAGATCCGGGAGGAGCAGGGCACCGTCGACAAGTTCATCGGGGACAGCATCATGGCCTTCTGGGGCGCTCCGGCGCCCAATGCCGAGCACGCCCTTGCGGCCTGCCGAGCGGCCCTCCTCTGTCGGGATCGGCTGACCGAGCTGCGGCGGAAGTGGGCGGCGGAAGGCAAACCGCTTTTTGCCCAGCGCATCGGCATCAACACGGGCGAAGTCATCGTGGGCAATATGGGAAGCGCGGTCCGCATGAACTACACCGTCGTCGGCGACCCCGTCAACACGGCAAGCCGCCTCGAAGGCCTGAATAAATTTTACGGGACACGAATCATTATCGGTGAGAGCACCCACGGCCTGGTGAAAGACCATTTTGTGACCCGCCCGCTCGATCTCGTCTCGGTCAAGGGCAGGCGGACAGGGCTCAAGGTGTACGAACTGATGGAGCGTGCCGGGACGGCGGATGAGATAAAATCACGTATCGCGGAACTGGCGACCGCGGCTCTCGACGCCTACCTGGACAGGCGGTGGGACGAGGCAATCGGGTTTTACGAGAAGGTTCTTCAACTGGATGCCGCAGATCAGCCGTCCCGACTCATGCTCACTCGCTGTAGGCAGTATCGAGAAAATCCGCCGCCGGGCGAATGGACCGGCATCCATCAGCTGCAGGACAAATAGCTCTTGCCGGCTTGAATTTTGACAATGCAGCGACCGGCGCGTCATCCGGAGCCCAGGCGGTCTCGAGTGTTGTCGAGCACCTGTCATGAAAGAGCCCACCGGCAGTCCGCAAAAAGCCCCCGGCACCGAAAGCGGGGGCACAACCACCCCGCCGGGAAGTTCCGGCCCGGCGGCCTTACAGCCACCCACCCCTCACGTGAAAGGTCGATACCGGGTTGCCCGGTTCGCTCTCCTTCTCGGTCTGGTGACCGTCGTTCTTTTCTGGCCGTCGGTGCAGTTCGAGTTCGTGAGCCTTGACGATAACGTCTATGTGACCGACAACCCGGAAGTCCGGAGAGGTATCACGGCGGAGGGCCTGCGCTGGGCCTTCACCAATGTCGACGCGGGGACCTGGCATCCTCTCACCTGGGTTTCCCACATGCTGGATTACCGGCTGTACGGTCCCGGAGCCGGCGGGCACCACCTCACGAACATCCTGATTCACGCTTCCGCCGCCATGCTTCTCTTCATCGTTCTCAATGCGATGACCGGTTTCTTGTGGGGGAGCGGTCTCGTGGCGGCCTTCTTCGCTTTCCATCCCCTTCATGTCGAGTCCGCGGCCTGGGTGGCCGAGCGGAAAGACGTGCTGAGCGGTTTTTTCTGGGTCGCGACGATGGGAGCATACTGGCTCTATGTGAAGAGGCCGGCGCCCTCGAGGTATCTTCTTGTGGTCGTTTCGTTCGCCCTGGGACTTCTCTCCAAGCCGATGCCGGTGACCCTGCCGATCGTGCTCCTTCTTCTCGACGGGTGGCCGCTGGGTCGCCAGGAAAGCCCGGTCACGGTGTTTGATGATTTCGTGAAACCCTATCCTTTTTTCCGCCGCCCCGAATCCAGGCTTGTCATTGAAAAAATCCCCCTTCTCGTTCTTTCCCTCGCTGCAGGAGCGATGGCCGTCGTCGGCCAGCAGAAAATCGGGGCGATCCAGGCCGTGGACGTGTTCCCCTTGAAGGAGCGGTTCGCAAACGCGATCGTGTCTTATGTCTGGTACCTCTGGAAGATGGTCCTGCCGCTCGACCTCGCCGTCTATTACCCGCATGCGGGCATGCCGTCATTCTGGAAGTGGGCGGGAGCCTTTGTTCTTCTTGCCGCGACGACAGCATTCGTACTCCGCCTCGCCCGCAACCATCCCTGTTTCCCCGTGGGGTGGTTCTGGTACCTCATCACGCTTCTTCCCGTGATCGGGTTCATTCAGATCGGGGCGCAGGCCATGGCGGACAGGTACACCTACATTCCCCTCATCGGCCCGTTCATCATGGTGGTCTGGGGCGCCTATGGCGCGGCCGGTGACCGGAAACGCTTGCGGGCTGCGCTGACGGTTTTCTTTGTTGCCGTCATGGCCGCCCTGGCGGTGTCGACGGCAAACCAGCTGAGCTACTGGCGGGACAGCAGGTCGCTTTACGGCCGTGCTCTCGCCGTCACGGAGGGCAATTACCTGATTCACAACAACCTGGGGAATGAGCTCGCGGCCGCCGGGGAGGTGGATGAGGCACTGGTGCACTACCTGGAGGCGGTACGCCTCTATCCCGATTATGCCGACGGCCACTACAACCTCGCAAACACCTATGCCGGGCTCGGGCAGGACGATCAGGCCGTCTATCATTACCTGGAAGCGATACGGATCAAGCCCGACTACGAAAAGGCCTACAACAACCTCGGGGTTACCCTGGCCAGACGCGGCAATCTGGATCAGGCGATGATCTACTTTTCCGAGGCGCTGAGAATGAACCCCGCCTCCGTCGACGGCCGTTACAACCTGGGCTCCGCCCTCGCCGCGCGGGGGAGATTCGCGGAGGCCATAACCCATTTCGAAAGGATACTGAGCCTGAATCCGGATGCCATGCGGGTCAGGGTGCGGCTGGCGCAGGTGTACTGGCTGTCGGGGGAACGTGATAAAGCCTTGAAGGAAAGCGAGATCATCGGGGCCGGTGATGAAAAGCTGGCCTGTGATCTCAAGGCCTGGATCGAACGGTCGGGAAGCGGGGAAAAATGAAAAAAAGGACAGGTCAGATCATTCAACACCTGTCCTTCTTTTGCTGTCCGTCGGGTCGGATAAGCGACTCAACTTCAGCGGCCGCCGCGGAAACCGCCTCCGCCGACGGCACCGCCGACGGCGCCGCTTGGACCTCCGCGAGGGAAGCCTCCCCCTCCGCCACTCCATCCGCCCATCCTGCCGCCGCCGGAGCCGACGAAGCCCCCCTGGGAAAAGGCGCCGCCGACACGGCCCTGGCCGCCGGAGATACCGGTCCAGTTTTGCGCTTTCGGCGAGGGTACGCCCGCTCCTCGGGCCCAGTTGCCGGGTTTCGGGACCGCGATGCCGCGATTCACCCCGGCAGGTGCGGAAAGGGCGCCGCCCTGCGCGGCGGGGGGACGGTACGCGCGATCGATCGGTTGCCGGCCGAATCCGCTCTGTTCAATGACCTTCCGTGGTGTCGATGAAGTGTCGATTCTGCCGCTTCTCCCGATCGACGGAGAAGTCCTGCCGGCGCTGCGATTTCCGATCATCCGATCAGCGTCCGTACGGTCCTGTCTTGTCTGGGAGAAAGACGTTTCGGGTTTTCCACGTCTGTCGATCGACCCGTAAGACCCGCCCGCGGTCCTTCCGACATGACCGATTGTCCCGGTCCGTGTTGCGACGTCGGCTTTCGTGACGGCCGTTCTCCTGGCCATGTTATCCTCGAAAGAGCGGGAAAGCCTGCGGTTGTCGGCGGTGGTCCTTCCTGTCTGCCCGAACTGCCTGCCCACGGCCGAGTCCCTGTACGCCACCCCCCTCCGGTGGTCGGGATCATGTGCCCACTTTTGCACGGCAGGAGAACCACTCGGAGCGATCAAACTGCCCACGGGGCGAGAACGGGAAGTCGGTTGCGAGGGACCTGGGCCCGGGGCTCGTCCTCCCGCTGCAATGGCACTGCCCACGGGCGCGCGACCATATCGGGAGTAAGGCCGTCCATAGTAGTAAGGATTCACATACACTGTTCGATGGGGCCAGTTGCAATATCCCCAGTTGCCCCAGTAAGCACCCACGACGAAGCCGACGCTGAATCCGATGTAGCCGGGATAGTACACCGCCGCAGGGTACGGGTAGGGATAAAAGACATAAGGCGGGTAATAAGGCCACCACCAGGGTCCGTAGACCCACCAGGGGTCGTAGACGGGGACATAGACAACCCTCGAGTCGGCCGGCTCGATCCGGATGATTTCCTTTTCGACGATTATGTTCTGTTCATTGGTCGACTTCAGGTTGCCGGCCTCATAGGCCTTTTTCCGGAGACTCTGGACGGTTTCCATGACGTCGGACTGTTGGGCCAGGAAGGCATCGCCGAGTTTCTGCGTCCAGTCCACCTTATCCGCCATTGTAGAGAGAAGGTCGGGGAATGGCACCAGGGCCTTGACACTCGGGTCCCAGGACTGTTTGTCCGCGGCTTCCTTCAGTTTATCCCCCGAGAGGTTTTTGTTCTGCTTGACCCACCGGTCTGCCATGACGACCTCGAGAGGGTAAGTCGACGCCATCAGCACCTGTGCGAGGAGCGAGTCGGGATAGAGGGCAACGGGGGCCAGAATCTGGTCCAACTCCTCCTGGGAGAATCTCTTTGCCGTTTCGTTCCTGCTGTCCCGGGCGAGCACGACGGGCGGCACCGCCAACAGGAGCGCAAGAATAAAGGCCATTATAAATCGGAAGGATTTCAGGGCTTTCATGTCAATCCCCCGTTTTGATTCTGTCTTTTATATTATCCTTCAATACCTGTCCTGTACAGAGGCTTGCCGGAAATTGCCGATTACGTACATAATTAAACGATCGATACGGAGTCCGGTTGACGTCCTACGCGGGAGCTTGACTGTTGATGGGTCACCGTTTAAGTCCGTGATTAATAAAGATAAAATTAAAAGAACACAGAGGGGTTCCTCGCACAGGCCCTGCGGCAGGGCCCCCGGCCTCACCCGAGCGATCGTATGGACGGGATCGACGACAGACGTCAGCGATCCCCGGCGGTGCCGACCAGGGGGCATCAGCCCTTTCTGTCTGGTTTGGCCGCAGCCGGGGTGACGTTCGACGGCAGCCGGTCGATGAGATCGCTTGCCGCCTGGTCGATGACCATTTTCAGGGTGACCATTTTCTCCTTCGGTGTGTCTTCAGCAAGATCCATTTCGGCCATGCCCTCCCAGGCGATGCTGCCATCAGCGGAGTCCCAGATCTGGAAGAACAGCCGGAGACGGGCTATCTTGGTCGAGTACAGGCGAAGACCCAGCAGGCTGAAGCGGCCGTCGGAGCTCTGGCTGAACCCGGAGAGCTTGAGCTGGCCGAAGTAGCGCTTCCCTGTGGCGCTGCGAAGGCTCTGAAGGCTGTCCAGCTTGAAGAGGCCCGTGTCCCGGTAATGCTCGAACATGCGCCTGTAGGATTCCTCGATGCCGGCCCTGTTCACGGCGCTCAGTGTTTCTGGAAGGGTCATCACCGGAATTTCGGGACGCTTTTTCTGGAGAACCTCGCTGAAGGTAAGGGCCACGGCCTGCTTTTCCTCTTCCTGGCCCGTAACGGTGGAGGGGGTGATGAAAGCGAGCCCGTTGCGTTCCAGGTCCATGGGATTGAGCGTGATTGAGCGGTTCTGGATCGAGGAATAGGTCTGGGGGATGGAACATCCGAAAAAAAAGAACGCAGCTGCTGCAAAGAGCCGCAGTTGCCTGTTGCCGGGCAGGTTGCGTCGCATGAGTTCAGCCTTTCCATTTTTTTGTGAGTGAAAGTATCGCACATCTGCCGCGAGGTGTAAAGCACCCGGGTCGAGACGGTCGAGACACATCGCTCCGGGCTCCTGTTTTCTGTGATATTTCGGGATGTGTAAGGGGCAGCGCGGAGCCGTTAATAATTACTACCTTATGGGGCCTTTGTGTGTTAGTAATCGGGAAGGAAGTATCGGCTTAGCGGCGATCAAAGGTTTCCCACTGCCAGGAGCGGTCGGTGACGGAGAAGTCTCTCGATATTGAAGTCTGCACGTGCTCCCGCGAGGAAGGTGAATCGATCCGGTCCATGATCGAGGAGGCGCTGCGCCGTCGTGACATAAAAGGGTATGTCAAGGTTTCCTGGGTGCCGGCCATTGGCAGTACAATCTTCGGCCTTCGAGATCTGCCGGCGGTTCTCATCAATAAGAGGGTTCTGAAGCAGGGGGTCTCGCCGAACCGCAGGGAGGTCGAGGCCTGGTTCGAGTGGCTGTTCCCGCTGGACGAACCCCGGGAACCCGGGAACGAGCCCCCGCCCGCGACGGTCAGTGAAGCCGTAAATCACATCATTGACAGGATGAGTTTCAAGACCCGGGTGGCCGTGGCCCACATGTCCGACGAGGAAGTGGCCATCTTCAACGTTTTCGGGTGGGGTGAAGGCATCCGGGAGGATTTCGGCCTGTGGGAGGAGAACGAAAATCTCATGGAAGACTGCTGTGCCGAAGACCCCTTCGAGGCATCCCTGTTGATCATACAGACCGTTCGCAACCGGCTGAGGGGCCGGGGCACCCCCGGATGAACCGATTCGATCCAAAACCGCAGCGCTGAGACACGGAAAGGCCGCCGGGCAAGGGCGGCCTCCGTGTATAGGTGCGGTGTGCTTTCAGTATTTGTAATAGTTCTTCGGGGTGTTCTCGATGATGTACTTCGTGGCCTCGTAGATGCAGGTCCGGATGGCCTTTTCCATGGGTGTCTTGGCGTAGTTGCTCAGCCCGCCGCCGAGGGCCGTTGAGCCGAAAATGCCTCCGGCCAGAGCACCCATGTTCACATCGCTCGCCTCACCTTCGACTCGCGTGGCCGCGAGAACCTCCGAGGTGGCCACGTCGATGATCCGGATGTCCATGGCCATGGAAGATTTCCTGTAGGCTCCGGCAATTCCGGCAATGGCGTCCCACTTTCCGCCGAACAACCCCCCCTTTGTTCCTGATGTGCCGGGTTCCCATCCGGTGACGGCGGCGACAATGAGCAGTTCCGCGCCTTTCACGCTCCCCTTCTTCACCGCCGATTTCTTGTCGGCGTATCCGGACTCACCCAGGGACATCTCGGAAGCCAAGGCCCCGAAATCCTGTCTCTCGAGGACACGGTAGCGCTTGCTCTGCACCAGCGTCGTCGTCAGCATGTCCCTCAGGCCCGTCATGTATCCCGAGTGCTCGCGGCTGATGGTGATGGGTTGTGAACCGATACCCGTGATGGTCGTCTGGCTGCTTCCGCTGGCGCCCACCTTCCAGTCAAACCGTGCGACGGCCGCCCTCGCCCTGGGGCCGCTGTAGGGCGGAAGCTGCTCCTCGATGCCCCTGTCGACTTTCGCCTTCGGCTGTACCATGGACTCGGCGCATCCGCTCAGGGCGAGCGCAAGGCAACACGACAAAAAAAGACCGAACTTGCAGATGGATGACATGGATATTCCTCCTTTTAAATTGGAATCACTATCAGCATCCGTTACCGCATGTTGTATCTATATCCGCAGCGTCGTTTCTTGTCAATGAAAAACTATATGAAAACAGCATCTTGCAACACAAAAAACCACTGTATCCTGATAACATCCGCCATAACCGTTTGCCTGTCTTGCGAATGGACGGTCGAGAAATCAGCACGGGCTCTGTTCTCATCTGAGAGCGGGGCCATATGAGAAAAAAGGGCCCGGCATCGACCAGGCCCTTCGGTCGTTGTGTGCCCTGTTTGCTTCTGTGCCGGAACCGACTTTGCGGTGATCCTGCCGAATATGAGCGCCCTGCCGGAGGTCGTTCCCGTCATGCAGGCCGCGCCGTGGACACCGCCGACGATTTCCCCTGCCGCGTAAAGACCCGGGACGGTCTGTCCGAAGATGTCAACCACCTGCGCCCTCTCGTTGGTGAGGATCCCGCCGTAAGTGCCGAGGATGTATGCCGTCGTGTGGAAGGCATAGAAGGGTGCCTGCTCGATCTTCACAGGCTTCCCGAAGGCGGCGACGAGGGTCTTCCGACCGAAAGCGTCGCTTCCCTTGTTCACACCGGCATTGTATTCGTTAACGGTCGCCTCGGGACGCTCCGGGCGGCCGGTTGTTCCATGGGGCCGTGGCAGGCGAAGGAGCGGTCGTTTTCGACGGCGTCTCCCTCTGCCGGCAGGGCCTTCCCGCGGCATCCGCCGCAGACGATGTTGATCTTGCCGTGGAGCGCGTCGGTGAATCCGGAACTTTTCCTGGAGGCAAAGATCTTCTTCATAACCTCCATTCATCTTTTGTCGGCAAACCGAGGATGCGGGCCGAGATCGAGAAGGCGCCGTTTTGCGCGGTGCCGCAACGGCCGGCCATTCACCACACCATGGGCGGATTGCAGATCACGGTCATAACCGGGCCTCTGGACAGGGAGGGGAAGGTGATTCCCAAGCTGTATGCCGCGGGGGAGATGACCGGAGGTGTTCACGGCGGTCATCGGCTGGGGGGCTGCACCGTCACCGACTGTGTTGTGATGGAAAGGGTTGCCGGGAAATCCGCTGCGGCCGGGAAGGCCGGACACCGTCGCATCACGCTGAAATGCAGGGCGGGACCGGAAAAGGCCCTGCCCTTTATGAATATCCCGCAGAACATCCCGTCCTGTAGACGGGGATGAACGCGGTGCCGGGACAAGGGGGGGATGCGATCCCCTTCATCGCTTTTCAAGATCCACCGCCTGATAGGCGGGGTGATTCGCTTCGCGTCAAAACGCATTCAATGAAGCGCAAGGAGCAGGGCCTCCCGGTCTGCCTCGACCCTCATCAACAAATAATCCTTGATTTCGTCTCTGTTCCGAATTAGAAAATTCTCAATTTCCATACCATCTTCCCGCCGCTCGTCCGTCATCGGACTCCGTGACGAAAGGCGGGGCCCGTGAAGGTATCGGGGAGTTTATGAAATTCTTGACGAGACGCGAAAAATTTTTCGATCTCTTTGAGGCGCTGGCCGACCGGATCGTGGAGGGCGGCAGGCTCTTCGAGGAGATCGTCAACAACTATGAGCACTCGGAGCAGAAGCTGTCCAAATTGAAGGAGATCGAGCACGAGGCGGATACCATCACCCA
>Ga0116147_1000939_pt1 | contig 33360 bp, 24 predicted proteins | sample AD_JPNHG3_MetaG_FD_89749 | JGI IMG/M metagenome (GOLD analysis project Ga0116147, IMG submission 89749) | Active sludge microbial communities of municipal wastewater-treating anaerobic digesters from Japan - AD_JPNHG3_MetaG | ecosystem: Engineered > Bioreactor > Anaerobic > Digestate | place...
ATGTTTTTATTTGTGAGCTTTGTTACGTCATCCGATTTAAATAACGGGCCAAGCCAGCCGTAGGAATCGCCATGACCAGAATAATTTACAAAACCCAGACCTTTATTGAAAAGCTTGATTATTGAATCCCTTGCATTTACAGATTGAGGGTAATAGAATACATTGTTGCTGATATTGCCTGCCGGATTCAGATAGTATTTACTAAGGTACTTTATCTGGCCGTTCATATATGTGGCATATCCTCCGTCGTCGCCGGCTGTTGTAAGAGTCCTGGAATAGAATTTATTCGTGTCGGCAAACTGAAATTTTTCATACTGAATAATCTTATTCAGGACTGCCTTTAGTTCGGAAGTATCCGATACTGATATCCTTCCGGTAAACATCTCCGGCAGGTAATCACCGGTCCCGTCAAAGGTGGTGTAGTAAAGATCGGATATGTTTCCTGTGCCTTCTGAAAGGGGAATTCTGTTATTATCCCCGACAATCATCAGGTATACCGGCGGGGTTCCGGCAAGTTTTTCCCTGGCGTAAATTTTATTTAATGTATCCTTTAAATCGGTAAAAGTATTTCCTGCGAGGCCTGCACCCTTATAGAGAGTGGTTATCTTTATGCCCTTGCTCGTTTTCCATTGCATGTATGGGGCAAGCGTCTTTCTGAATGCTGTATCTGTGATTATGACCATCTTTACAGGCTCCTCAGAATAACCGTTTAACAGGTCTTCGTATGTGTAGTTCAGCAGGCCTTTCGAAAAAGATTGCAGGAAGGGAAGGGCCTCTGTCGAAGCCGATTTGGTGAAATCTCCTTTTTCCGCTGAGCTTATTGTGATCTTCATTGAAGTAATGACCTCGAGCTCATTGTCGCGGGGACTGTACCTTACAGGGAATACAGATACCTGTGCTATCTCTTTATCGCGGCTTTTGCCGAGATATTCCACCTTAACAGTGTCCGATCTGAGATAGCCTCTCTGGCTGTATGTTTCCCTGTCAATTTCAAATCTGATTTTCTGCCTCTCCTGGTTTTTCGTTCCTTCCTCCTGCCTGGGATATACCATTCCCCTGATGCTGTTTCGGGAAGGATGGATAATTGAGGTTTTAACGTCAGTTATTTTTATAGTGTATTCTTTGCCGGGAATTGTAATAAGCTTAGAATAAACAGGCAGCTCCGGTTTGCCTTTTTCACTGGAAATGTCATGCCCGGGAATTATAACCCTGTAAAAATTACCCTCCGGCACTGTAACCTGCCGCAGTTCAAGCCCTGAAACATTATAGTTTATCGTGATTTCCGTTCCTGAGGAAATGACCTCAATTTTCTGCCTGTCGGGGTGGAAGATATATTCTCTGACAACAGAAACCTGGGCAGTACTATTTAATAACAATACTGCCGGCATTATGGCCGTCAGGATATATTTCCCTCTCCCCTGAAACATCAGTGTTATTTTACTAACAGAATAACCCAAATTCTATCGCCAATTTATGAAAAAAAAGAAACTTAATTGAATCTCAATACATAATATTTGACGAATGCAATAAGATTTGTACATTTACAGTTGATTTTTTATGACGAACACATATTAAATGACCAGACTGGTAAAGATACTGCCCGTTATTTTTCTGACTTTGTCGGTCAATGCCCAGGTTAACCGTTTTGGTGTACCGGTTATTAAAAACTACGGGCAGGATGTGACCCATGGGTCGGACTACAGCTGGAGTATCACAAAAGATAAGAATGGTGCTTTATATGTGGCCACCGACACAAGGGGAATCCTGAGATATGACGGTCATGCCTGGACGAATATTTCCCTTCCCGGTGACCCGGTTGTCAGGGCGCTCGGGACGGCAAAAGACGGTACAATCTATGTCGGCGGAGCTTTCGAATTTGGTTACCTCCAGCCAACCTCCACAGGTGCCATTGAATACGTATCAATCTCAAGACATCTGTACGACACCCTTTCAGGTAGAACGAATGACGATATTAAAATATCCAGGTCGCAGATCCAGGAAATAAATTCAGTTCTCGTGACTGATTCCCTGGTATACTTTAGAAGTTTTGAGTCGCTTTTTATTTATAACCCACAGACCAGCAAGACTCTCTTCATTTACTTCAGGGATTACGGACTGACACAGGTACAAACCATTAAAGATTTCAACGGAAGAATAATTATTGCGGATATCCTTAAAGGGCTGTATGAATTAAAAAATAACGTGCCGGTTCCGTTGCCCGGAGGAGAAAACTTTGCCAGAAAAATCTGTACAGCTATCCAGCCATATAGTGAAAGAGAGCTGATTATCGCAACCTATTATGATGAGAACCGGGCAGGTTCGGGCGATGATGTTATTTTCAAATATGATATCATCTCCGGCAAAACAGTAAATCCGGTTACACGCGAGATGAACGAACTTCTGAAAGGTTCACAGATTTATACTTCTGTTTTACTTCCGACAGGTGAGCTGCTGCTCGGAACTCTTTCGGAAGGTATAATTGTGCTTGACAAAGATCTCAGGCTCACGGGAAAATGGGATGTAAACACTTCCGACCTGCCTGACCAGACCATAACATCCTTTTATTGCGGAGACGGACCGTCAGAAGAATTATGGGCAGCTTCAGCAGGCTTTATATCAAAGATTTTAATCAACCTGCCTTTTACCGAACTCGCACCAAGGACAGGATATGAGGGCGTTGTGAACAATATCATGGAGTTCAATAATAGCATATACCTGGCAACAGATCTTGGCATATTTAAAAGCACAACCGATAAAGACGGGAATTTTGCCTTTAAGAGATTCATGAATTTAAATCAACAGGCCTTTACCCTTTATCCGGCACAATTTCAAAACCGGAAATTCCTTCTTGCCTGTACAATCTTTGGCCTTTACCAGATAAACGCGGACGGATCGGTAAGGAATGTGGATGATGAACTTTTCTATCCTGACGGAACCAAAAGGGGAACCAATTCAGTTAGGTCAGTGCTGCAGTCGGAAGTTGATCCGTCATTGTTTTACATGGGCCTCAGCAAGAACGGATTGACATTTCTCAGATACGACGGCGTCAAATGGAGATTTGAGAAACAGCTGAAAGACATTGAAGGAGCAGTAGCCGCTTTATTTGAAAATGAAAAAGGGGATTTGTTCATTTTTACCAATCCGTCAAAACTAATGATGCTTCCAAAGGATGGAACAACATTTACAGTTTTCACTCAAAGCGACGGATTACCCGAAGGATTTGTGAATGCCATCGCAAAAGTTGATAATAAGATTCTGGCAATAACATCCAGGGGTATATACAGTTACAACAGTGACACCGGAAAATGGAATGACTATGATGAACTGTTGTTTGGCTACACGCACAACATGAACTGCAAAGACCTTTACCGGGATGAGGATGGCGATTTCTGGGTTTCGGCTCTGAGTGAAAAGACATACGAGATGTTCTTCAGAAAGGATTCAGCACAGGTCAGGATGATAAGAGGGCCACTGAATATGATGCCAAACATCGAAAAACTGGATCTTAAATCCATCCGGAACAGAATCTGGATCCCCAAATCGAAGAGCATATTTTTAATAGATAAAGCAAAATTGCTCCTTGATGCTCCGAAAATTCCGACTCTGTTGTCGAAAATTACAATAGGCAGCGATTCAGTGTTTATGCAGGGGACATTCTATAAAACACTTGAAAACGGACGGAGAGTACCCTCAAGGGATAATCATAGTAATCCGGTGCCTGAATTCAAATACAGTTATAATTCTGTATCCTTTTTCTGGACCACCCCCTACTTCCCCGAGGAGGAGTCAGTGTCATACAGCTTCAGACTTGAAGGGTTTGATAAGACATGGTCGAGGTGGGAAAAGGTTTATTACAAAGATTTCACCAACTTGCCTTACGGAAAATACACTTTCAGGGTAAAGGGAAAAACCGTAACCGATATTGAAACCGAAGAGGCAGCCTTCGATTTCATCATTCTTAAACCGTGGTACCTTACCACGCTTATGATTCTGCTCTACGTGGTCGCCTTTGTCGTCCTTATAATTCTGATCATAAAGGCGTACACCAGAAAGCTTAAAAATGAGAATATCAGGCTGGAGGGTATCGTAGCCGAAAGAACTGCCGTTGTAGTGAAGCAGAAAGAGGAACTAGAATCGAGCATACATTATGCCAGGAGAATTCAGATGGCCCTTCTTCCGTCGGAAACGATACTTTCAGAGAATCTCAAAAACTATTTCATTCTCTTTAAACCCCGTGATATAGTAAGCGGCGATTTTTACTGGATGACCAAAAAGGAGAACAGACTCTACATAGTGGCGGCCGACTGTACCGGGCATGGTGTGCCTGGAGCTTTCATGAGCCTCCTCGGCATGTCGTTCCTCGACGAGATTATTGATAAGGAAAAGGCCCCCAGGGCCGATTACATACTTGGTGAACTGCGCCTTCACGTTACCGATTCACTGAAACAGTCGGGCGGCGACGATGAAGCAAAAGACGGAATGGACATGGCACTGCTGGTTATAGATTATAACACAAACCAGGTCGAGTTCTCAGGTGCCTATAACCCGTGTTTCAGGGTGCGGAAACTTTCGGAAGAGGATCAGAAGAAATACAGAGACAGCGACACCGAGATGCCTGACGGCTCAATGACAAACGGCAGCTATCTTCTCGAAACAATTTATGCCAGCAAAATGCCAATTGGCATCTCCAGCCGTATGAACGAAGATTTTGTGTTCTACAACTGGGCACTTGAAAAGGGTGTATCCTATTATCTTTTCTCTGACGGTTATATCGACCAGTTCGGCGGCGCAAACGGCAGAAAATTCATGAAGAAAAACTTCAAAAGGCTTATTCTTGAGATTCAGGACTATCCGATGAAGAGACAGAAAGAATTACTCGAAGAGCGCCTTAAAGAATGGATGGGACAGATGCCGCAGATAGATGATATCCTTGTTATGGGAATAAGGACTGACTGACTCCTTTCTTACCGGCTTCTTCCTCCCCGGTAATTGCTTCATCTGCCGGATCATGGCTTAGCCTGTAAAGGTATCCCTTTTCTGATGCATCCATTGCCAGCACACCGCACGAAAGCAGACCTGCAATAATTTTCTCGGCCCTGTAAGACGGCAGACGCGCTATCCTGCGGAAGGCGGAAAGCGATATGTATTCATTGTGGCGGAGATAATCCAGTAACAGCCTTTCTGCCTTGCCAAACCTTATCATTACGCCGGATTTTCTCTCCGAAAGATTCCACAGCTTCAGCAGCACTCTGCCGGCAACAAGATTCTGGTCATTATTCCTGTAATATGCCTTCCAGCTGCCGTCATCACTTTTTGCCTTATACGGACGTTTATCACCCTTCTCCACTTCAACTCCGATAACTGTCTTACCGTTTACAAGATACTGGCTTATGGCAACAGGAACCTCAGGCCTGCAGTATATCCTTGCTGCTGTTTCAATCATGTAATACTCCTCTTCGGAATTAACCCCGGCAATCGAACCATTATCCCTCACGCCAAGCAGGAGAATGCCACCCTCGGTATTTGCAAAAGCCGATAAAGTCCTTGCTATCTTCCTGGAATCGTTGATACAGTACTTAAAATCAACCTTCTGATTCTCTCCCCCCCTGATCAAATCTTTCAGAAACCTGTTCATTTCGCTTTTTGTTTATGTAAATGTCAGCAGACCAGGAAGATAATCAAGTAATTATCTCTGCTGCAGCGGACCTGATTTTAATCAGTATCTTTATGCTGTAAACGAAAATAATATAAAAATTAATATATTCATTGCCTTATTTAAATATTTCTGATATGTCACGAGTAAACTATAACCGGCGGAAATTTCTGAGGATAGGAGCTGCAGGTGCTGCCGGAGCAATTGTGCTTAAAGGTTCGGCAGCTGCGGTATCAGATATGCAGGATAATAATATTGCAACACGCATTCTGGGCCGGACAAACATTAAAATACCGGTGATCAGCTTCGGGGTTATGAGAGCTGACAGCCCGGCCCTGTGCAGGGCGGCATGGGAGAACGGCATCAGACTTTTTGATACCGCAAACGTTTATCAGAACGGCAATAATGAAAGTATGCTCGGCAACCTTTTTAAAGACTTGCCAAGAGATTCATTCATGATCGAAACAAAGGTGAAACCTTCCGGTGTTGGACAAAACGGACTGCCCACTTCACAAACAACAACAGACGATTTTCTGACAAAATTCAAGACAAGCCTTTCAAGACTGAAGCTGGATTACGTCGATTTCCTGCTTGTTCACGATGTCAGTACTCCTGAAATGTTAAATCACAAACCGCTCATTGCAGCCCTTTCAAGACTGAAAAAGGAGAAGAAAACCAGGTTTGTCGGATTTTCCACCCATAACAATATGGCCGGAGTCATAAGAGCAGCCTCCGAATCCGGATTTTGGGATGTGATTCTTACATCCTATAATTTCAGGCTGCCAAATATCAGTGAAATGAACGAGGCTGTTGAAAAGGCAGCTTCTGCAGGGATAGGCATAATTGCCATGAAAACACTTGCCGGCGGCGCATTCCTCGACAAGGAAAAAACCAAACCCGTAAACACGACCGCTGCAATTAAATGGGCCTTATCAAACCCAAATATACATACCACCATACCGGGTATGACAACCTTTGACCATCTTACCGCCAATCTTGCCATACTTAAAGATCCTGTCTTGAACGAAAATGAGAAAAAGGATCTTATTACGATGGCCGCCGAACCCGGAATGTACTGTATAGGATGTAATCAGTGTCTTGAAACCTGCCGTCTGCGGTTGCCGGTCCCTGATCTTATGAGAGCATATATGTATGCATACGGTTACTCAAACGGGCGTATGGCGTACGACCTTCTGGGCTCGCTCGGAACAGGCGCAGCTCCCTGTGTCAACTGCAACAGCTGCACGGTGAAATGCACAAATAATTTCAATGTGAAAGAAAAAATTTCGGATGTTTCGAGACTCGTGAACATGCCTTCTGAATTTATTGCCTGAATCAAGCTCGTTAGTATGCGGAAATTAATTCTTTTTTATGTCTTTTTCCTGGCAGTCATGCCTTCTGCGTTTGCCCAGCCCTACAGCTTTCCTGAACTCAGGGGCTATAAAACAGAATCAAGATACCCCGTTTATACGGCTGAATCATTGTGGGATTTTATCGACGGTGCGGCAGACGGCTACGTGGCATTCGGTTTTGAGAATGTTCATGTAAGGGAGTACAGGAAGGGTAAGAAGGTTATCAAAGCAGAGATTTACAGACACAAGGATAAAAACAATGCTTTTGGTATTTATGCCTCAGAGCGGTCGCCGTCATTCAGGTATCTTAACCTGGGCTCACAGGGATACACTACAGAAGACGGTTCCCTTAACTTCTTTAAAGATAGGTATTATGTCAAACTGAGAACCTATTCGGAAGACCAGAAAATTATTAATGACCTCGAGAAACTTGCTGTCCGGATAGCAGACATGCTTCCCGGTGATCCGTCGATGCCCTCCCTTTTATCCGAATTTCCTGAAATCGGTAAGGTAAGGTATTCCGAGATGTTCATTAACAAAGATGTACTGGGGCACGGATTTCTTGAAGGGGCCTTCAGTGCCCGTTATGAACTGGAAGGCGCCTCGTTTGTAATATACCTCTTTGAGAAATCCGGAACGGAAAAGGCGACTGAATGCGTTTCGGCCTATCTGCAGAAAACGGGAATGGAACCTGACGAAAGCCAGGAGGGAAAATATATGCTTCGCGACGGATATAACGGCACTATTTTTCTCTCGTGGAAGGGTAACAGAATTGTCATAATCGAGGGCCTGGCAAAAGACCAGTCGGCACTGGCCGAAAGGTATGCCTCTGAAATACTCAGATGAAGTTCAGGGATAATATTATCAGGAATACCAGCCTCTTTCCCTGTTTTTCAAGCTGCCGGTAATTTCACAGGCCAGATTGACATCCTCCACGATCTGGAAGTCAAACATTCCCACACAGATAAAATCAGCCCCGTTTTCAAAGGCGTACCTGAATCCATCTTTGGGCGCTATGGCTCCGGCAGCAAGTACTTTGAACGCAATCCACGGTTTTCTGACACTCTTCATAAACTCGGCCGTCTGTTCCGGGAAAAGATCAAAAATGTTGTCGTGAATCATGTTATGATCACTATACCTTTTTGTGTCAACACTGAATTCGGTTCTGTTTTCCCTTGGATGAGCCGACCAGTAATTGTCGTGATGAAATGTTTTAACATAAAAATCGGCCGGAATACCTTCCTTTTCACATGTTTTAATAACCTCCAGTGAGTGGGCCCCGACACCTGCAGGAAATCCCTTTTTCTTTATATATTCAACCGCCTCTGCCAGCTTCCCGCTTTTACCTTCCCTTACATACCTGTCGCTCTCCGCTCCCTGAATATACAGAAGGTTTGCACCGTTTGAGATTGCAAGGTCAATATCACCGAAAAAATTATCCTCCTTAATGTAAACCTGGTAAATAGTCTGCATCCTGCCGTTGTAAATCTTCAGGTATTTTCTGATATACGGATAGTTCCGGTTAACGGTAAAGGTGGTATTGATGCCTGCCATTTCGGCAAGGTGCAGGGTGTTCAGAATACGCTTCTCATCGTTATACGCCTTGAACAGCTGGTTTGCATATTTAAGATCCCGGGCATGCGCATAGCCGCTGATCAGATTACATCCCATAATAAGACGGCTGACTTCGTAACCGCAAAGTTGTCCCGTAGGCAGTTTACCTTCAAGTTCATCAAGCTTTTTAAAATCAAGTTTGATGGTGGCCCCTGAAACAGCATCGGGCTCTCTTCCCGACAGGCTCTTAATAAGACCGCCGGAGAAGAGGGCAAGAAAAGGCAATCCTGCCAGGCTTTTTATCAGATCGCGCCGGCGGCTGCTGTCACTTATTGCCACTGTATTAACCGAATTAATTCCTTCCGTGGTCGGGGTGGCCGTTTTTCGCGTGCGGTAAAAGTCAAGTCCGTAAAAACGCCCCGACTGGGTAAAGCCAAGCACAAGCAGCGCCAGAAGCTCGATAAGGTTTTTGCTTACGATAAAATAGTTCCCTTCGTTTATTGCGCCCGTTGTCCATATTCCGAAAGGGGGATAGGCCAGGTAATATGCCGCCAGCATCACTATCCCGGTCCACGATGCAAATCTTGTGAAAAGGCCCAGCATCAGCGCCAGGCCTGTGAGCGTTAGTCCCCAGGAGTTAAGAAAATCAGCAGCAGAAAGGAGTGAAGGGTCTGAAGCAATCCACCTGAAGAAATCTCCGAAAATCCATCTCGAACCTTCAAGATACCACCTGGCCGTCCAAGAGGGATCAAGCACCTTTATCAATCCCTCATACAGAAAGTGCCATCCTGCGGCTATTCTGAGAAGAGCCAGCAGCAGCGGCACATGCCTGTTTCGGAATTCTACCGATATCATTGTTACTTAGCTCGATTTTGAAGCAGCCTCCAGTCGCCTTATAATGGAGAAGATAAATCCTGCCGACGCTATGCAGCATACAATGAAAACAAGCCATAGCTGCCAAAGTTCTACCCTGTCCCATAAAAGTGTGCCGACGAAGAGCAGTTTATTGCCGACTGCTGTAGCCAGAAGCCACCCTCCCTGCATAAGTCCCTGGAAACGCGAGGGCGCAACCTTTGAAACAAACGAGAGTCCCATAGGGCTGAGGAAAAGCTCGGCAATGGTCAGGATAAGATAGCTTGATATGAGCCAGTAAGGCGATACCCTGCCGTCTTCCGGTACAGGCGTTCCACCCAGGAGCTTCGGCGAAACAAGATCGAGCGAGGCTATAAGTACAACCATAAATCCGATTGCGGCAATGATCATTCCGATGCCGATCTTTTTTGGCGTTGAAGGCTCTTTTCCCTTTTTATTCAGCCAGGAGAAAATTCCCATCACCGGAAAGGTCAGGGCAACGATGAAAAGCGGGTTGAATGACTGGAATATCTCGGGTGAAATGGAATTGGATGCGCTGAAGTTCGTGTAAAACAGTATAGCTGCTGACAGTGAAACGAGGAGAAGCACAATGCCGGCAATCCTGGCGTTACGGCTGATGTTTTTTCTTAATGAAAGAATAGCTCCCGCTATCGTACCTATCACAGCCAGTATAGACCACAGCGTGAAGAAGAGATTGGTAAAAGGTCCAACCTGTTTTACTGTGTAATCCCTGGCAAAAAGTGTAAGGGTGAGTCCGTTCTGATGAAACGACATCCAGAAGAAGATCACAACAGCAAAGACAAGGATCAGAGCCACAACTCTTTTCACTTCGTCCTTATTCGAACTCATTATAATCCATGTGACGAAAGCGGCAAAAAGACCAAAGGCGAAACCTGCAGCCCAGCCTACCTGTTTAATGAAATGAAGCCCGTAGGCCACGCCAACCATTGCGAGAAGAGCTGTGAGGAGAGGAACAATTCTGAATTCAACTTTTTCTGAAGTGGCGGCGGTTGATTTCTGCTTCTCCGGAAGAAGCCTGTTGAAGATAATATAGACGAGCAGAGAGATAACCATGGCTCCGGCTGCAATTCCGAAAGCGTAGTTATATCCTTTTGAAAATACCTCCAGATAGTCTTTTGCAAAGGCAGTGAGGTCTGTGACAGGCCCCGTTAAATTAACACTTCCTGCAAGCTGCTGCAGTGTTGAGGTATCTTCGAGGTCTCCCTCCAGAAACCTGTGGCAAAGGGCGGGCAGACTCCCGTCGTGAAGAAAACCGTTTACCTTCAGCCACCAGTTCCTCATCGCAGTTGCGGCAAACGGTGCAAAGAAGGCACCTATGTTGATGCCCATATAGAATATCATATACGCATTATCCCTGTGCTTCGAGTATTCATTGTTGTCATACATCTGGCCCACAACAGCCTGAAGATTCCCCTTGAAAAGTCCGTTTCCGAATGCTATCGTAAAGAGACCTATAATTGTAATGGTCAGCGTCATCCCGGGAATGGCCATCACAAGGTAACCCGCAAACATTACAATAATTCCGGCAAGAATTACCGTCTTGTATTTTTTTGTGGCATCGGCAAGGATACCCCCGACCAGGGCCAGGGCATATATGCTGAAGTAAAACCAGCTGTAAATGTTCCCTGCTTTTTCAGCCGACAGTCCGAATTTTGCCTGAAGAAACAGTACAAGAATAGCCATCATGGTATAAAAGCCGAACCGCTCTCCCATATTGGCAAAAAAGGCTACAAGGAGACCTTTGGGATGATTCTTTAACATAATGTAACTTTTTAATGGTTTTTATTCACAAATCATTATTCAGGTACCGGCATACCGTACTTTCCCCTTTAAAAGATTAATTTTTCTGCCGGGCAAACAAATATATAAATCTTATTGTAATAAAAAAACGACCTGCCCGGGGTGCTTTTATTTCGGCTGAATGCTACCTTAGCATTACTCAAAATATTGTATATTGGTCTGATTAAGGTGATAATTTCAGAAGCCCATGAAAATATTTACGGGAAGCCAGATCAGGAAAATAGATTCATATACAATTGATAATGAGCCTGTAAGGTCTGTCGATCTTATGGAGAGGGCTGCAGGAAAGGTCTTTTCCTGGCTGACAGGCCGTTTCGACCGGTCAGATAAAATGGTGATTCTTGCAGGCCCCGGAAATAACGGAGGCGACGGACTGGCGGTGGCAAGGATGCTTGCTGATGCAGGATATCATTCCGAAGTATTCTTTATACCCGGCGCGGGAGATACATCAGCCGACTGGAAAATCAACAGGAAACGACTGGAAGAATGCGGTAAAGTCCCGTTCTGCACAATCACCGGCCTGGAAGATTTCAGTATTCCGGAAGAGGGAACAGTTATTGTAGACGCAATTTTCGGCACCGGTTTAAGCAGACCCGCCGGCGACCCTGCTGCAGGTGTCATCAGGAAAGTAAACCGGATGAACTCAACGGTGATATCGATAGATATCCCTTCAGGCCTCTTCCCGGAAGATAACAGTTCCAATGATCCTGATTCAATCATTAAGGCAGATTTCACACTTAGTTTTCAGTTTCCCAAACTGGCTTTTATGTTCGCCGACAATTATAAGTTCACGGGAGAATGGCACATAATGGATATAGGTCTTCACCCGGAGGCGATTGAAAATACTTCCACACCATATATATTCACCGAAAACAGCATGGTAAGAAGCATGCTGAAGGTGAGGCACAAATTTGACCATAAAGGCATTTACGGACATGCTCTCCTGGTAGCGGGATCTGCTCTGAAGACAGGAGCGGCAATACTCGCTGCAAAAAGCTGCCTCAGGGCAGGGGCTGGACTTGTTACATGCCATCTTCCGGGAAAATCATCAACGGCAATGAATGCTGCATTGCCCGAGGCGATGGTGCAGGTGGATGCAAATCCTGATATTATAACCCGTGTCGGTAACCCTGATTCTTTCTCGGCAGTAGCAGCAGGCCCCGGAACAGGGCAGGCAGCGGAAACTGCCGAAATGATTTCAGGGTTGATTCAGTCATGCCGGAAACCGATGGTGCTGGATGCTGATGCCCTGAACATTTTATCCGGTCAGAAAGATTGGCTGAAAAAACTTCCCGCAGGTACAATTCTTACACCTCACCCGGGTGAATTTGCAAGGCTTGCAGGAGAAACCTCAGACGGTTATTCGAGGTTGCAGAAACAGATTTCGCTGTCGCGTGAGACCAACTGCATCATTGTTCTCAAGGGAGCCCACACTTCGGTGTCCCTTCCCGACGGAAGAGTCTTTTTCAACAGTACGGGAAACCCCGGAATGGCCACTGCAGGTAGCGGAGATGTTCTGACAGGAATTATTTTATCTTTGCTTGCGCAAGGTTATGTTCCTGAACAGGCAGCAATAACCGGTGTTTATCTGCATGGACTTGCAGGTGACCTGGCTGCAGATCAGACCGGAATGGAAGCTTTGATCGCAGGCGACATAATTGAAAATATCGGGAATGCCTACAGAAAAATTAAAGGGGAGATTTAGTCATTTTGTTAATATTCAGGATATGGCAGCTTCAAAACAGTTAAAAATATTTATTCCGGTCCTGGCCATTGTTTTTTCAGTAGTATCGTGTGTGGCGAAAAAGGTGGTTACCGGACCTGAGACACTCATTACACCTCTTGGGGACAAGCTCACGGTTAATGACGGCTCACTGGTCTACGCACTGCCGCAAAGTGTCATTCAGGTTACTGTTGAGTTTGAAAGGAGTGTGGAAGTACCGGGGCCCTATGCAAAGTATGCAGGTGAACTGCTTGGTATTAAGGATGTTATTACGGCTGAGAAAGAGTCGTGGAGAATTTTAACCGTTAAAATTGAAACATCGGAGGAAATTGATCCTTCCGAATATTATGTTATTGAAAGCAATACCCTTTTTCAGACCAATGCACTTGCCCTGAAAAGAGCCGGCCTGATACTCGACCTTAACCCGGTTTTCTATGAGAGAGACAAAAACAGTTTCCCTGTATCAGGGGGAGGTAAACCCGAAATATCCTACACCGACCTTGGGTCTGACAGTTATTTTATAAGCAGAAGCGATACGGCATACCGTCTTGTAAAACTTGACACGGCTTTTATCAGGATACCTTACCTCGTTGAGAAGAAAAGGCTTTTGACACAAGATCAGCTTGCTGAGAGGGCTGCAAAGACCCTTCTCGAACTTCGCGAAGGAAAACAGATGATTCTTACCGGTGAGGCAAATGTCTATCCCCAAAGCAGTGCGGCGATAGACGAGATAAACCGGATGGAAAAGGAGTATCTCGCCCTCTTTGCCGGGAAATCCGCTTCCGAAAAGAGGATAGAACGCTATACCGTAATACCTTCAAAGGATAAAACTTCGGGTTCTTATGAAATCTTCAGATTTTCTGCTTCTGCCGGACCTTCTCCTGCAGGTTCGCAGACAGGGACACCGGTGACAATTGATGTTGTGCCGGCCGGCAAAACAAAGGATATTGTCTACCTTCCGGGCATGGCTGCAAAGGAAACTGAAGCGGTTAAAAAATATGACAAACTTTATTACAGGCCACCGGAGGTTGCTGTTGTAAGAATGAAATTCGGAAATGATGTATTATACGAATCCAGGAAACTTATCTACCAGCTGGGGGAAACCATACAGCTTCCGTCGAACTTTATTCTCGGAAAATAATTCGGTAATTATTGAACCTTGCCTTTAAAGGACTTTCCGTAATCCTGGAAATTGATCTTTTCATATGCCTTATCGGCAAAAAAGCTAAGCAGAACTTCCATTTCCTTTGCTTCACGGTACCCCGGGACATTAGTCACAAGCTGCATCTTCTCGTTGAAGAAAACCAGGTTGGGATATGACATCTGACCCTGAAGAAGGGCAATTGCAAGCTGATGTGATTTACCTGATTTTCCGTCATTCACGAAATTACGACCAAGAAACGTTACAGGATCTTTGCCCTCTGCATTGAATTTGACCGGGTAAAACTTTGTATTGAGTATCTCGGCAATGACAGGATTGGAGAATGTTTCCTGGTCAAGTTTTTTGCACCACCCGCACCAGTCGGTGTAGGTGTCAATAACTATCGGCCGGGGATTCGCCTTTACCAGTTTCTCGGCTTCCTGGATAGTGTACCATTTTACCCTGGCAGACTGGGCCGAAACAAAAGGGGTTACCGCACCTGCAATAAAAATCAGTATTAATGTCCTGGTCAGATATTTCTTCATCGATTTCATAGCACCTGCAAAATTATCAAATATCGTATTCATATTCAAAATTGTGATATATGTAACTTTTTACATATAACAAAAATTTTGCCGGAATGTTGTCAAAAAAATTAATGTCAGGAGCCGGATTAAAATATATTGATACTTTTGCACATCATACCTGAAAACATCTCAAAAAAATGGAAGAAATAAGAAGGACTCTACGTGACTCGAAAGGCGCACGCTGGTTTGCACTGGCTGTTATTTCATTCACAATGCTCTGTGGTTATTACCTTACTGATGTGATGGCGCCTCTGAAGCCCCTGCTCGAAAAGGAACTGGCCTGGAGCAGTTCTGAATACGGCTTCTTTACAAGTGCCTACGGATGGTTTAACGTTTTCCTTCTGATGCTTATTTTCGGAGGCATCATCCTCGACAAGATGGGAGTGAGGTTTACCGGAAGAATGGCAACCATAATAATGGTTATCGGAACCTCAATAAAATACTGGGCAATTTCAACCCATTCGCTTGATGGGCTTCACTTTCTGGGGATGAAAGCCCAGGTTGTGGTTGCCGGACTTGGTTTTGCGACTTTCGGAGTAGGAGTGGAAGTTGCCGGAATAACCGTTTCCAAAATAATTGTGAAATGGTTTAAAGGAAAGGAGATGGCCCTTGCCATGGGGCTGGAGATGGCAACCGCCAGGATCGGGACAACCCTTGCAATGGCAACTTCAATACCCATTGCAGAAGCTTTGCACGGCGTCTCCAAACCGGTTCTTGTATGCCTGATAATGCTTGTAATAGGAATGATTGCCTTCTTCCTGTATACCATAATGGATAAAAAGCTTGATGAATCCGTTGCGGAGGAAATGGTCCGTTCGGGAAATACCGTAGATGAAGAAGCTTTCAGGGTCTCAGATATATGGGTTATTCTCCGCAACAGGGGATGGTGGTATATCGCAATTCTTTGTGTGTTGTTTTATTCTGCGGTATTCCCATTCCTGAAATATGCCACCGATCTCATGGTGAACAAATTCGGTATTGATGAGAAACTTGCGGGAAACATACCTGCAATGCTGCCTTTTGGCACTATTCTGCTAACACCGTTCTTCGGAAACCTGTACGACCGGAAGGGCAAGGGCGCATCAATAATGATCCTTGGTGCCTTGCTGCTTATTTTTGTTCATGCACTCTATGCAATCCCCGGCCTCTCAGCCACACCCGTTGCAATAGGACTGATAGTAATCCTGGGTGTTGCTTTTTCACTTGTGCCTTCGGCAATGTGGCCGTCAGTACCCAAAATCATTCCCGAACGACAGCTTGGCACAGCCTATGGCATGATCTTCCTTGTTCAGAACATCGGTCTTTCGCTGGTACCTCTTCTGATTGGCTGGGTACTGGACAGATTCTGCATAACAGGAACACGCGTGCTCGGAGGTGTTGAGATACCTTCATACAACTATACTCTTCCCATGGCAATATTCACCTCTCTTGGCCTGCTGGCGCTATTGTTTGCGTTTCTCCTGAAAAAGGAGGACAGGAAAAAAGGTTACGGCCTTGAACTGCCGAATATCCGGAAGTAGAATTATTAACGGGAATTCTTGAAGTATTGAATGTTCAAATGGCTGAATTAAGCCATCTTGATGAGTATCGCTTTCAGCGTGTCAGTAACATCTTCCTCTTCATCCACGCACCGTTCAAGTATCTCCAGTATCTTATTGTTTTTCAGCAGCTCTTTCGGATCCTCTTCCTTTTCAAAAAGCATAAGCACTCCTTCAAAATAGAGCTCATCAGCGGCATGTTCAATATCTTTAACCCTGTCGCAGGCCTGGATGATTTTATTCCTGTTATCTCCTGCATTTTTGAGGCAGTGGATAGCATTTCTAACCTCGGAGGCAGCGTCATAAATCAGGCTGGCAAGTGAGGAATAGACCGGAATGAATTTTTTGGGTTTGTACAGGCAGATTCTCCTGCTTATACCGTTTATCGAATCCAGCACATTATCAATATTTGTTGTAAGTTCATGAATGTCCTCCCTGTCAAAAGGGGTGATGAATGATTTGTTAAGCTGATTGTAGGTATTATTGGTAATTTCATCACCTATATGCTCAATGTCCTTTATTTCTTTGTTGAACCTTTCAAGTTCCTCGTAGTCGGTTGTCTGCATCATCTTTTTCAGCATTTCGGCCCCTTTGAGAAGATTGTCGGAGGCGGCTTCGAACAACGGGAAAAATGAGTGATCCTTGGGGACGAACAGTTTAAGAATCTTATCAATATTCATATTGTAATGTTATTGGTTATTCAAGGTGGGTTTTTCAATACTCCGGCCGGAAGAGATATACCGGGCAGGCGTATATAAAATTGATATTCCGGAGACTTCATTCATAATGTTATATCCTCTGATGGAAATTAAATTATCCGGTTTAACAGATAATACATTAAAGCACCTACCACAGCCGAAACTGGAATAGTCAGTATCCAGGCCCAGAAAATCTTTGTGGTCACTCCCCATTTAACGGCGGAGGCTCCTTTACGGGCGCCAACACCGATTATGGAGCCTGTTATTGTATGCGTTGTACTTACAGGTATCCCGAAATGTGTTGCACCGAAAAGGGTGAGTGCCCCTGCCGTTTCGGCACAGAAACCTTCAAACGGCTTAAGCTTTGTAATCCTTTGTCCCATGGTTTTGACGATCCTCCAGCCCCCGAACAATGTCCCTAGTGAAATTGCAGCCTGGCACGACAATACAATCCAGATTGCAATCTTGTCATCTTTTGTTGCAAGCCCTGAAACAATTAGAGCAGCCCAGATTATTCCCATCGATTTCTGTGCGTCATTTCCTCCATGACCCAGGCTGAATGCCGCAGCCGACAGAAGCTGAAGCCTTCTGAAATGCTTATCGACAGTAAAGGGAGAATATTTTTTAGAGATATTTATCACCACAGCGGAAATAATAAATGATATAACCATCCCCAGCAGAGGGGCAATAATAATGAAAGCCACAATCTTTATAACCCCTCCGATTACCACCGAACCGATGCCTGAACTTGCAATGGCTGAACCGACCAATCCTCCCACCAGGGTGTGCGAGGAACTTGAAGGAAGCCCCAGCCACCATGTCAGAAGGTTCCATAATATTGCCGCAATAAGAGCTGATGCTATTACCGTTAAGTTTATTATGTCCGGATCAATGACTCCTTTCCCGATTGTAGTTGCAACTTTAAGGGGAAATACCGTAAAGGCTATGAAATTAAAAAAAGCCGCCATGGCGACTGCCGCAAATGGCGACAGCACTTTTGTTGATACAACCGTGGCAATTGAGTTTGCCGAATCGTGAAAACCGTTTATAAAATCAAATATCAGGACGAGAGAAATAACACTGTAAAGGAAAAGCATGTTCACAGAGTGTGATTTAAGTTTTAATCTTGTAATCCGGGTAATTTCGAACCGGAAAGCAAATTTATCAAAAATTATATTGAATTTATGTCACTTTAAAATATTTGTCCGGTTTGCTGTTTCCGGCTTAAATATTATGTCCTGAATCCTGCAGGATAAAATCGCGGTGCGCCTTGGCCATGTTGATGGAATAAAGCACCAGGTTTTTGCTCTCCGACAGAATATTGAGTAACATCATGGCGTTCCTTGTACTGACAACTTCTTCGCGGATTAATTTTATCTGTTTCTTTTTAATCTTTGCTATCTGGTCCAGAACATCTTTCTGCTCTGCAATTATCCTGTTTATGTCCCCGATATTTTGCTTTTTGATAATAGTGATAATGTTATTTAACAGTGAGGAGACTGACTCGTTAAGGTCGTGAAGGTCTTTAACCTGCTCCTTGATCAGGGGCGGATGGTTATTCTCGATATGTTCGAATACCGGATCGGAAATATAAGTAAGGCAGTGTGCAATTTCCCTCAGGTAATCAAGCGTCTGTACATAATAGTGTCCGCTTTCAAGGCTCCCTTCCTCAAGTTTGCGCAGGACTTTGTGGACATTGTTTTTAAGATCCTTTGTTTTCAGGTTAAGGGCTTTGATACTATCCCTGGTTTTCCTCATTTTCTTTCTGTCTTCCCTGATCAGGTTAAGCATGGTTGAGAAAAAGAGTTTCGATACCTCCGAGGTTATATCAGTGATGGTGGCAGTGCATTTATTTATAACATTCTGGCTGTTAATAGTCTCCTGGTCTGCAAAATCATCCTTTCTGTGCTGCTGCTGGAATATTTTTTTATGAATGAAGTTTGTCCGGAAAAGGAAAATTAAGGCAATACCAAGCATTATAAAAACGCCGGTCAATCCGCCTTTATGGATGATAAGGGCAATGGTCAGTGAAACGGTGAAGGCGACCAGAGCCGTAATAAACCATCCGGTTATTACCGACAAAACTCCGGTGATCCTGTAAACAGCACTTTCGCGGCCCCATGCCCTGTCGGCAAGCGATGTTCCCATCGCCACCATAAAGGTTACGTAGGTGGTTGAAAGAGGAAGCTTAAGGGAAGTTCCGGTTGCAATCAGCATACTGGCAACAAACATATTAACCGATGCCCTAAGCAAATCGAATGATGCTGCCTCCTTGCGCTGCTTGGATTTTTTTCTGAAACTGCCGGAATCAAATCTTCTTTCCACGAATAATGCAATCCTTTCCGGCAGAAATCTGTTTATACCCCTTGAAAGATTTACAGTGCCTCTTACAAGTGACCTGCTTACAAATGATGAAGAAAACCTTTCCTGGCCTTCTCCCTGCCTTGCAAGCGTAATTTCGGTCTGAGATACAGTCCTGGCTTTTTTTGAAAGAAATAACGTTATAACCATTATTGCACCTGCAGCAAGCAGAAACGTAGTGGGAGTTTTAACCGGATTAACCAGCGATTCCATCATAAAGGCATCAGGAGCGGCGCCGGGATTTGCCATAAATTCACGAAATGATTCATATCCTGCAAGCGGAACTCCGATAAAATTAACTAGATCATTACCTGCAAAGGCCATTGCCAGGGAGAATGTGCCTATCAGAACAATGATTTTAAGAATGTTGACTTTAAACACTGTAATGAGCAGATGGAGAATCAGGGAGAAAAACACAAGCGACACAAGCAGTATTTCAAGTGTATGGGTATGAATCCACTTCACATTCTCAGCTGTCATAAAAGAGGCTCCCTTGGCTCCCTTTACCAGCATGAAATAAACTATGCCTGTTATGGCAATACCTCCCCAGATGCCTCCGAAATACTTCAGATACTTCTCATAGTTGAAAGTAAATACAAGCCTTGTTAAGAACATCACAACCGTACCGAAAGTAAAAGCAATCACAACAGACAGAAGTATTCCGGATATTATTGCCAGCGATTTTGCCGAATTGATATAATTGCTTAAATCAGCCAGTGTACCTGTTGTTGAAAAGATTTTTACAAGCGCTATGGCCACTGATGCTCCCAGCAGCTCAAATACTATTGATACTGTGGTTGAAGTGGGGAAGCCAAATGTGTTGAAAGTGTCGAGGAGTATCACGTCGGTGATCATGACGGCAATAAAAATCAGCATAATCTCCGAGAAAGCGAAACTGCCGGGATGAAAAATACCCGATCTTGCAATCTCCATCATACCGCTCGAGAATGTCGAGCCAACCAGAACGCCCAGTCCTGCAATTGAAAGAATTACCTTTAGCGGAGCCACTTTTGAACCAACGGCAGAATTAATGAAGTTGGCGGCATCATTTGTGATTCCGACTACCAGGTCGGAAATTGCCAGGATAAACAATACGACTACAAAAATCAGGTAAATGTTCACAGTCTGGTTCTGTTTTCGCCTTTGTTTGTCCTTAAAATCATTTGACTAAAACATTATACTGTAAATCAACTATATATAATTTTAAGGACACTTTATTTTCAAGTTTCGAATATAAGACAAATAAACTTTTACGGGAAGAATATGATTTGTTAAGTTTTTGTTACAAAAGAGAAAAAGGTAAATTTGATTGTATTTTTAAAATTATAAAAATTCTGAATCCAATTTCTTATCTTTATATGTTAAACAGGAAATAAAAACAAAACTAATATGAGCGAAATTACAAAGTTAAAACCGACAGAATTGTGGAAGTATTTCCATGAAATCACACTTATTCCCCGCCCTTCAAAAAACGAAAGCAGGATAGTTGATTATATTGTCAGGTTCGGCAGGGATAACAACCTGAGAACCTATGTTGACAGGGCAGGTAATGTTATTGTAAGCAAACCGGCTACGCCCGGCATGGAGAACAGGAAAGGAGTGATCATTCAGACCCATCTCGATATGGTGCCGCAGAAAAATAATGACAAGGTTCATGATTTTCTTAAGGATCCTATCGAAACAGTCATTGACGGCGAGTGGGTAAAGGCAAACGGAACCACTCTGGGGTCGGATAACGGTATCGGGGTGGCGGCCACTCTTGCAATTCTTGCTTCGAAAGACCTTAGCCACGGCCCGTTGGAAGGACTGTTTACTATTGATGAAGAAACAGGCATGACAGGAGCCAACGATCTCGAACCGGGTATCCTGAAAGGCGAAATAATGCTTAACCTCGACTCGGAAACAGAAGGTGAGCTGTGCGTGGGCTGTGCCGGCGGAGTTAATGTCAATATAAAACGCGATTATTCGGAAGAAAAGACCCCGGCTGGAATGAGCGCATACAAAGTAACCGTAAAAGGGCTTAAAGGCGGTCATTCAGGTGTTGACATTGCCCTCGGCAGGGCAAATTCGGTAAAGCTTCTTTTCAGATTCCTGATGCAGGCCGAAGCTGATTTCGGAATCAGAGTGGCAATGGCTGAAGGAGGCGACCTGAGGAACGCCATACCACGCGAAGCATCTGCAGTCGTGCTTGTACCTGAGATAAAAAATTACGAATTTGAGGCTTTTGTGAGAGGGTATGAGGAGATGTACAAATCGGAATTTGCCGAAACCGAGCCAGACCTTGCATTCTTCTGTGAAAAGACAGCATTGCCGGGAAAGGTAATGAGTGCCGGCGACCAGTACAGGATAATCAGGGCTCTCTATGCATGCCCGAATGGTGTTCAGCGCATGAGCCAGTCAATGCCCGGTCTCGTTGAAACTTCAAATAACCTTGCCATTGCCCGCTGCAGGGATGGAAAGTTTGAAGCCTATAACCTTACAAGAAGTTCCGTCGACACTGCCAAAGAAGCAACCGCATGGAAAATAGCCGGTGTATTCCACCTGATTGATGCAAAAGTGGTGCTGGAGGGTTCGTATCCCGGATGGAAACCCAACATGGCCTCTCCGATACTGGCTGTGATGAAGAAACTTTACACTTCGAAATTCGGCACCGATCCTCATGTGAAAGCTGTACACGCAGGGCTTGAATGCGGTATCATCGGAGGCATTTATCCCGGACTGGATATGATTTCCCTGGGACCCACAATCAAATATCCCCATTCACCCGATGAAATGGTGCATATTCCTTCGGTGGCAAAATTCTATGATTACCTGTGCAGCATCCTTAAGGAGGTGCCTGCGCGTTAATAACTGATTACGGGAAAAGGAACAGACGAGGCCTGGTTTGGTAATCAGGCCTCAACTTTTATCTCAACCAGAACATCATCCTTGTTTACTATTACGCCTGGCTTTGCGGAGATTTTGGTTACTGTGCCATTTACCGGGCTCTGGATTTCATTCTGCATCTTCATTGCTTCAAGAATCACCACAGGCTCGCCCTTCAGAACCTGGCTTCCTTCCCTTGCCAGCACATCAACAATCTTTCCGGGCATCGGTGATCTGACAAGTTCTTTCTCCTTACGTCCCTTCTGCCTGCTCAGGACTTTCATTCTACGGTAACCGAAGGGAGTCTCAATAGTGAAAACGTAACTTATATCGTTAAAAAGAATTTCGTACCTGTTCTGCCTTGAACGTACCACCTCAACGGGGTACTTACGGTTTTTCCACAGGATGTATGTGCCGAATTTGTCATCCTGCTTTAGTTTTATGTCGTATTTGCGGTTTCCAATCCTGATATTGTCGCGCAGGGGATTTGAGAAGACATATTTTCTGTTCCCTGAAGATACGGCATATAGTTTCCTGATTTTGGCTTTTTCGTTTCCCATCGGGTGATCTGTTAAAACTGACTGATTCTTTTGTTCAGGAGCCACGGATCTATTTCGCGGCTGTGGCTGAAGTCGGGCTTTATGCTTTCATCGGTAAGATTCTCTTCGATAAATAGTTTGGTGGCAAGCCAGGCTGCAAGCATCTCTTCATATTCGCTGTTGTAATAGAACTGGTCCAGGTCCTTTTCTATAAACGATGTGGTAAAATTTCCTCCGGTGAATTTGGGGTGTCTGATAAGCATTCTGAAGAAGGGCAGCGTGGTTTTAACACCTTTTACCCATACTTTATCGAGGGCGAGCTTACATTTCTTAAGAGCATCCCTGCGGTCGCTTCCCTTAACGATCAGCTTGGCAATCATTGAATCGTAGCTCGATACTATCGCAGACCCGGCGGTGACTCCCGTATCGACCCTGACATAATCATCGTCGGGCATGCTTAGTTTTTCGATTTTGCCCGGGTCGGGGGCAAAGCCTGCCTGCACGTCTTCCGCATTAATTCTGCACTCGATAGCCCACCCTTTAATTCTGACATCCTTCTGCTTTATCCTGAGTTCCTCGCCGTTGGCAATCCTGATCTGCTGTTCGATAAGATCTATCCCTGTAATCTCTTCTGTAACAGGGTGCTCAACCTGAATACGCGTATTCATTTCCATGAAATAATACTTCCTGTACGAGTCAAGCAGGAACTCAACCGTTCCGGCAGAATAATATCCTACTGCCCCGGCAATTTTCACGGCCATGCTTCCCATTTCCTCCCTGAGCTTCTCATCCAGAGCAGATGAGGGCGCTTCCTCCAGCAGTTTCTGGTGCTTTCTCTGTATCGAACATTCCCTCTCACCGAGGTGGATAATATTGCCCTTCTTATCGCCAAGAATCTGAAATTCAATATGTTTTGGGTTTTCGATATATTTTTCAATAAATACTGACGGATCGTTGAAAGCCTTTTCCGCCTCCTTGCTGGCAATGATGAACATCTTTTCCATATCCTCGGGCTTTCTCACAATTCTCATTCCCCTGCCACCGCCTCCCGATGCTGCCTTGATGATGACAGGATATCCGATTTTTGAGGCAATCTTCACGGCTTCTTCCTCGTTGGAAATATTACCCTGGCTGCCCATAGCCATAGGTATATTATTGGAGAGTGCAATTTTTCTTGCTATGGTTTTATTACCCATTTTGTATATTGCATCCGGGGATGGGCCTATAAACTCAATTTTGTTGTCGATGCATTTATCGGCAAAATATGCATTCTCTGCCAGAAAACCGTAACCCGGATGAACGGCGTCGCAGCCTGTTTTGAGGGCGATATTTATAAGTTTGTCAATATCGAGAAAAACAGGTATTTCCGATTCATCATCCGTATTGTCAAATACTACATCGGCATACGACAGGTACAATGCCGAAGGTTCGACAGCAGTTCTGATGGCTACACTCTCAATACCCATCTTCCTGGCACTCTTCATAATCCTTACGGCGATCTCGCCCCTGTTCGCAATTAAAATCCTTTTTATGCTCATTATCTCCTTAAACTTTTTCCTTTTATCTTTTTATTTACTCCTGACGTATTTCTATAACGGCATGTTCCCGTGTTTTCTTGAAGGCACTTTAACCCATTTGTTCCGGAGAGCCTCAAAGGCCGATATTACCTTTTTACGGGTATCGGCCGGGTCGATCACTTCATCGATATACCCGAGTTCATCGGCGATAAACGGGTTGGCTACCTTGTCTCTGTATTTTTTAACCAGTTCTTTCTTAAGTTCTGCCGGATTTTCTGCTTCTGCCAGCTCTTTCCTGTAGAGAATGGCCACGGCACCGTCAGGGCCCATCACGGCTATTTCAGCAGTAGGCCATGCAAAGCTGAAATCGCCGCCGAGGCTTTTGCTGTTCATGACTATAAAGGCACCTCCGTAGGCTTTTCTGAGAATTACTGTTATTTTCGGAACAGTGGCTTCGCTGTAGGCATAAAGCAATTTGGCTCCGTGCCTTATTATTCCGTTATGTTCCTGGTCCATCCCCGGAAGAAATCCCGGCACATCCTCAAATGTCAGTATCGGTATATTGAAAGCATCACAGAATCTGATAAACCTTGCTCCCTTTACTGAAGAATTGATATCGAGTACGCCTGCGAGAACTTTGGGCTGGTTTGCGATAATTCCGATGGTTTTGCCGCGCAGCCTCGCAAAACCTGTCACAATGCTGGGAGCGAATAGTTCAGACGTTTCAAAAAAGCTGTTACGGTCAGCCACGAGATTTATCACATCCCTCACGTCGTAGGCTTTATTCGGGTCGTCGGGTACGATATCCCTTAGTTTTTCGTTAATGTCGGGAGTTGAGTTGTCGTACTGGACCGACGGAGGGTTCTCGACGTTGTTGGAAGGCAGGTAGGCGAGGAATTTTTTCAGAGCCATAATGGTGTTCTCTTCATCCTCGTAAATCATATGTGCCACGCCGCTTTTTGTAACGTGAACTTCGGCACCTCCAAGCTCTTCGAAAGTAACGTCCTCATTAAGCACTTCCTTAACGACATTAGGACCGGTAACGAACATGAAGCTGGTCTGATTGACCATGAAAACAAAATCGGTGAGGGCAGGGGAGTAGACTGCACCTCCGGCACAGGGGCCGAGTATGACAGAAATCTGCGGGATTATTCCTGATGAACTTATAATGTTTTGAAATATGGAGGCATACCCGCTCAGGCTTGCCACGCCTTCCTGTATCCTGGCACCGCCCGAGTCGAGCAGTCCAATAATCGGGGCGCCCATCTTGAGAGCCATTTCCTGTATTTTGGCTATCTTTTTGGAGTGCACGAGTCCGAGAGAACCTCCCATAATGGTAAAGTCCTGTGAATAAGCAAAAACCAGCCGGCCGTTAATCTTTCCGTGCCCGACTATAACGCCGTCACCATATGATTTCTCCACCTTCCCGAACTCCACATTCTGTGTGGCCGGTGTGACAAAAGCATCAATCTCTTCAAATGTACCCTCGTCGAAAAGAAGGTCGATCCGTTCCCATGCAGTAAGTTTTCCCTTGGAATGCTGTTTTTCGGCTTGCTTCGGACTGTATTGTTTTTTTAAAGCTTCCTGCCTTTCAAGAAAGGCTTTGAAATTCTTGCCGGAAATGTCCATAACTTAATGATTAATAGTTCGGATGCCCTTTTCAGTACCCAATACCCTCCGGGACATCTTTGCGGGTCAAAAATAGTTAAACTGATATGATTTTCAAACTGATTTTCGACCGGGGAAAACGTCTGATTGATAAAATAAAGATATACAGGTATATAAGTAACTGATATTTTCGAACAGATGCATTATAGCATACAACTTCAAGGGCCGGAATTGATAATTTCCGGACATTACTGGTTATTCGTTACATATCGTGACGGAACAAGAAAATAAACAAAAATGAACCTGAATAAAGAACTTAATGAAGTGTCAGGAATTTTATTTCAGGCAATGTCAGACGCCTTGAAAATCTTATTTTCAATAATGCTGCACAGGATATGTTCAATCAGAATGTGACACTCCTGGATTCTCGGCGTATTATCTGAAGGTACTTTTATCAGCAGATCGCAGTATTTATCCATTTGTCCGCCTGTTCTTCCTGTTAATCCTATTACACTAACATTCTTTTTATGAGCCGTTTCTGCAGCTTTCAGTATATTCATCGACCTGCCTGAAGTGGAAATGAGAATCAATACATCACCTTCACTGCCCAGCGCCTCAACCTGTCTCGAGAACACCTCTTCAAAACCTGAATCGTTCGATACTGAGGTTAGAACTGATGTGTCGGTTGTTAGGGCTATTGCGCTTAAACCCGGCCTTTCGAACATAAACCTGTTCACAAGCTCACCTGCCATGTGCTGGGCATCAGCTGCACTGCCTCCGTTGCCTGCAATAAGTATTTTCCTGCCTGCCTTCAATGCCTCAACGCAGACTTCAGCGGAATTGCTGATTTCCTTTATTAACAGGTCATCAGTTAATAACGCCTGCATTACCCTGATTGAATCTTCAACCTGTTTTCTGATGTCTTCCATAATTTATTCTTTCCGGTTACCGATTACCTTTTACCTCTCACCGCCGCCTTATTTTTTAAACTCACTCCGGCTTATACAAACCTTCGGGCCTGGAACCTGTCAGACCCGCTTTAAGTACAATGTCACTGACAGGTGTCAGCCTTGAAATCATGCTTTGAGTGACAACCTCGAAATGATGCAGGCTCTCAATTTTATCGCCTATGTATTCAAGGTCCTCGTCGGTTGTCTCCCAGTTTCTTTTATCAAATATCGTCAAATCGAGCGGAAGGGAGTATGAACGAAGTGTTTTTTCTCCTTTCACATTAAAAAAGAAATCAAAATAAGACATAATAAGTTCCCTTACTGACCTGTATACGGGCTCCCGGGATCTCAGGACTGTAAAATTTGACTTTGCAACGGCACCCCAGTGACCTTCTGTTTTGTAAACGGCAATTACATGGTCATCATCATTCCACGCTTTCATGTCAACCAGAAGCGGTCTGTGTCCGATAAGCCTTAATGCTGCCGCGGCAAAGATTGCGCCTTCAAAACAATGGGCCTTCCTTCTTTTCATCACCCATCTTGGCGACCTGCATTCATAATCAGGATTATAATCGAGCCCGTCAAGATAGTTCTGGATTTTTTCAGGCGTTTTCAGCCTGCTCATTATGTCAAGTTCGTCTTTATTCCAGTTCATAACAAAAAACCTTTTACCAGTTTGCGGTTACAAATTACAGATAATGAATATTTTATTCTGATTTGCCTTTTGTATGCCGGATAATTTCTCCTACAATTCCGGCCATCTCCTCATAATGTTTCTCCATGCTTTGCACAAGCTTAAACTGTGCCCGCGCCCTCTGCAGGTTATGCATGTCGTGATGTATCTTGTAATATTTATCGCCGTCAATAAAATCGGTCAGGAACCTGACACCCTGGATAAATGTTACCACCAGGGGTGCGAACGGCAGGTATTCAATTTCGGTTTCATTCAGATAGCGTTTTATTTCGGATAAATAACCCGTGGTGTAAGCCCTGAAGATGCTCAGATCAATTTCAACTTTAGACAGGTCTGTATCATCCTCGGAACCCCTATTGGCTGCTGTTCTAATGGCATCCCCGAAATCGTAATGCACGTGCCCGGGCATCACGGTGTCGAGGTCTATTATGCAAAGAGCCTTCCCTGTTTCTTCGTCGAACAATATGTTGTTGAATTTTGTGTCGTTGTGGGTAATCCTGACAGGAATTTTACCTTCGCGGCCGAGATTATGAATTTTGGTCATATTGCCGGCCCGTTCCTCGACAAAGGACAGTTCGTTCAGAACCATCTTCACCCGGCCGGCGCTATCTTCTCTGACTTTTTCAAACAACGTTTCAAGCCTCTTAACGGAGTTGTGAAAGAAGGGTATTGTTTCATGCAGCGGCGGATCGCCGAGGTCGGAGAGAAGAGCCTGGAACCTGCCTACCATCCTGCCTCCTTCGCAGGCCCGTTCGGGAGAACCGACCACATCGTACGATTTATGCCGGGGAATATATAGAAAAACCCTCCATTGGTTCCCGTCAGTCCCGGTAATCCATAATCTGCCGTCTCTGGCAGGTATAATGGTCAGTGTCTCCCTGTCGGGATCAGAACCGGGGATGGCGGCTAATTTGTTTCTCAGGTGTACGGTTACCCTGCTTATATTGTCCTGAACCTTTTGTATATCCTTGAAAACATTGCTGTTAAATCTCTGAAAGATGTATTTTCTCCCGTCCGTTCCGGTGGTTTCTATGAGGTAAGTGTCATGTATATGTCCGCTGCCGAAAGGAGTACCATGTAGAAAAGTGCCTCGTATGTCGAACTCCATGAAAATATCCCTTAACAGGGAATTATTTTCTGAGCCCTGCCTTATGCCCAATGAACGCATAATATACAATGATAAGATATGAAGGGACGCAAATCCAGTATGCTGCCTGTGTGCTGAATGCAACTGCCAGCCTGCCGTAAACCAGAGGCAGGATTGCCCCTCCGGCGATTGCCATGATCAGCATGGCGGATGCCAGCTTGGTATGCCTTCCGAGTCCGGCAAGTGCAAGAGGCCAGATAGCAGGCCACACAAGGGCATTGGCGAATCCGAGAAGGGCAACAAAAAGAACTGTCACAGGCAGAACCAGGTGAAGAGGCTGGAACGACACGAGGTCGGCAAACGGTATTGTTATTGTAATATCGGGCGGCGTGAAGATGGCACCGAGTGAGAAGATGACACCAAGCAGGGTACATATCTTTAGTGCATTAGCCTGCGAAAGATACCTGGGAATAAAAATTATGCCCAGGGTGTAACCCAGAATCATGCCAACCATGGTCAGAGAAGTATAATACTTGGCCGAGGTCATAGATATTCCGAGAGACTGGCCGTAACGGATGATGGTATCGCCGGCGATCACTTCAACACCCACGTAGAAAAACAGTGCGACCACCCCGAGAATGAGATGGGGATACTGCCATATACCTGATCTTACACCTCCCTCGCCGACATGCTCATCCTCAGCCTCAGTATCAACTTCAGGAAGGTGTACCAGTTTGATGATCAACCCGAGAATTACCAGAATTGCAGCCATAACTATATAAGGAACGATAACCCTGTGCGCCATCTCATCGAGAATTGCGGCACGGGTCATATTGTCCGTCGCCTGCGCCAGCTGACTGTCAAGGACATCCGCATCATGCAGGATTATGCTGGCAAGGATTATCGGGGCAATAGCGCCGGCGAATTTATTTGCTATGCCCATGATGCTTATTCGCTTTGCGGCACTCTCTCTCGGGCCTATAATTGTTATGTAAGGATTTGAAGCTGTCTGCAGCAGGGTCAGACCCGTTCCCATCACAAACAGCCCTGTCAGAAACAGTCCGAATGTGCGGGTCAAAGCCGCAGGAATGAAAACAAGACAACCGGCAGCCATGATCCATAAACCAACAGACATCCCGTTCCTGAAACCGGTTCTCTTGAGTATCGGGGTCATGGGCAATGCCATTACGAAATAAGAGATATAAAAAGCTGTTGCAACAAAATAGGCCTGGAAATCGTTAAGCTCGCAGGCTGTACGCAGAAATGGTATAAGTATGCTGTTAAGCCAGGTTACAAAACCGAAAATGAAAAAGAAAAGACCAATAACCGTGATAGCAAAGATGTAATCTCTTCTGCTTATTGCCGCCTGTTCAGAAATGTGTTCCATTGCATTTAGTTATGTGTCTTCAAAACTAATCTTTTTTAATTTAACGGCAAATTCATCCGGGAGACAGGAAAAAAGGTATATTGAAAACTTATTAATTATCTTTGCCGGTGAAATTTATAAGGAATTTTATTCAGTTTGAATATTTAACCTGCCGCAACCATTATTTTGCAGAAATGTAACATTTGTTTAAAGGAAAGTGCAGAAATTTGTGGTTTGATTTCTGAGTAACAAAATGAATATGGACAAAAAAGAAATAATTGAGAAAATCAAAGCCAAAAAAGCATTCATCTCCGACATGGATGGTGTTCTTTATCACGGAAACAGGCTGCTGCCTGGCGTACCCGAGTTTGTCGAATGGCTGAAGAGGGAAGGGAAGAAATTTCTTTTCCTGACAAACTCAAGTGAAAGGACCCCTCGTGAGCTGAAGGATAAAATGCACAGGCTCGGAATAGATGTTGATGAAAATGTATTTTATACCAGTGCGCTTGCCACCGCCAATTTCCTGGCCTGGCAAAAACCCGGAGGCACGGCTTTCGTAATAGGGGAGGCGGGGCTTATCCACGCTTTGTACAGTGCAGGCTACTCGGTAAATAATGTTAATCCCGATTATGTGGTGATCGGAGAGACCAGGAGTTATAATTTTGAAAAGATTGAACAGGCCGTTAACCTGGTTCTTAAAGGAGCAAGGCTTATTGGAACAAATCCGGATGTAACCGGTCCGGCCGAAAGCGGCATTGTGCCGGCAACCAGGGCGCTGGTGGCACCTGTGGAACTAGCTACTTCAAGAACAGCCTATTATGTAGGCAAGCCAAATCCTCTTATGATGAGAATTGCCCTCAGGAAACTTGGCTGCAACAGGGAGGATACCATAATAATAGGTGACAGGATGGATACTGATATTATTGCAGGAATTGAGTCGGAAATTGAAACTCTTCTTGTATTGTCAGGCATCACCGACCTGAAAACTGCCGGTAAATTTCCCTACAGGCCCAGTTTCATACTCGAAGGCGTTTCAGAACTTGTAAGCTAGAAAAGCGGGGGACCTTCATTAAATTCTAACTGCCTGACAATTCCCGCGACTTCCTGCCGAGATAGCCTCCGTGATGTCTTTTTGCATAATCGGAGGCAGAGAACCCTATCTTTTTCATAAGCAGTACTACAAGTGCATCCCCGATAACGGTCATAACTGTTGTTGAGGTTGTCGGCGTCAGGCCCAGAGGGCAAACTTCTGAAGGCCTTCCGGTGTAGATGGTACATTGGGCACTTTTGCTTAGTTCAGCTTCCGGGTTTCCGGTAATAACAATCAGCGGCATTCCGGGGTAAAGGCTCTCCTTCAGTATGGTAAGTTCAATAATCTCTCTCGTCTTTCCGGAATTTGAAATTACAAGCATAATATCATTTTTCTGCAGAACGCCCAGGTCTCCGTGCTGCGCTTCGCTCGGATGCAGAAAAACCGAAGGGGTACCTGTGGAACTGAAGGTCGTCGCAATATCGTGCGCAATCTGGCCTGCTTTCCCCATGCCACTCGTTACAAGCTTTCCTCCACGCTTATGAACGTGCTCATAAATGAGGTTTATTGCCTTTTCATAGGATTCGTCAACAGGAATACCGAGAATGGCTTTTGCTTCGGCCTCAAATATTTCCCTCACTTGCTTTTTCATAAAGAAATGGTTAGGGTGTCAAATTTATAAAAACCATCCATATCTTTTTCTTTTTTATTCAGCCTTTATCATGAACAAAGATTTCTATTTTTGTGAATCAACCCTTGAAAGAGAATATCTATGTCAGGAACCTCAGACTCTTCCGGTAAAAGTTCTCAGCCATATATCGTAACAACGGCATTTCTTGCCATGATGGCCATAGTGGGTTTTGCATTGTACGGATTGCCGTTTTTTTACGATCAGTGGATAGATGAGTTTCACTGGTCGAGGGTTACAGTTACATCGGGGAATGCCTTCAGCAAGCTTCTGGTAGCGCCACTGTTTGGTTTCATTGCAGGATGGATTATTGACAAGTACGGCCCCAGAAGAGTTATGCTGGCCGGCATACTGATGGCGGGAGGTGCGCTTATAGGCCTTGGGCTAATGAGTTCACTCTGGATGTTTTACTTTTTTTATTTCTTCAACGCCCTGGGTTATATCTTCGGCGGGCCCCTGCCGTGTCAGGTTCTTATTTCAAGATGGTTCGGAAAGAACAGGGGCAAGGCAATGGGGATTGCGTACATAGGTATCGGCACCGGAGGTTTTATAGTATTCCAGATTGCCGCATATCTCATCACAAACCTGGGCTGGCGGACTGCCCTTACTTGCATAGGCATAGTTATGATTCTTATATCTTTCCCTTTTGCTTTTTTCATAAGGGAACCCGGAAAATCGGCTGTAACGGAGACAAAGGAGAAAACATCGGTTCCGGTAAAAGATGTTCTTAAGAATCCCCATTTTTATTTACTTGCACTCGGAAGCATGTGTTCGATTGCGGCGGTGGGAGGGACTAACCAGCATCTGAAGCTTTACCTGCGCGACTTGCAGTTCAGTCAGGTACAGGCTGCCAACGTCTCTTCCCTCGTTCTCTTTTCAAGTATTGCGGGTCGTCTTCTGGTAGGCTGGCTGGCCGACCTTTTTCCAAGGAAGAACGTGATGATTTTTGTCTATCTGGTCGTGGCCTCCGCCATCCCTCTTTTGCTTGTACCGGATTTCCCCGGAAGAATATATCTTTTTGCAGTGATTTTCGGCATAGGCCTGGGAGGCGATTACATGATAATTCCGCTTATGGCCGGAGACCTTTTTGGTGTAAAGGTGCTGGGACGTGTTATGGGAATAGTCCTCGTTGCCGACGGAATAGCCGAATCGCTCTCGCCCATGATGGTAGGTGCACTCTATAATAAGCTCGCAGATGGTTATGCGCTCGGATTTTCCGTGCTTATATGCATAGCGCTCACCGGTGCATTTTTTGTTTCATTCCTGCCAAAAAATAAAAAAGAATATTACACCGAATAATCGTTCATCTCAAACGGCATAAAACGCTATAATCTGAAGCACAGTATTTTACGTAAATGCCCATCCCTTTGAGGATTCCATTAATAAAACCGTTCGTCAAAAAATTCGAAAATTTCGTCAAAAACCTTTTTCGGAAATTTATCTGAAAAATATCTTTAAAGTCAGAATTAAATTTCTTTCCGATGACAAAATATTTTATTGCTTTTGTTGCTTTTTGTTTTCAGGGTTTTATTATGCCTTTGAAAGCACAGAACACTGTAGCTGCAGCAGGAGGCAATGGCTCCGGCAGCGGAGGTTCAGTGAGTTATACTACCGGACAGATTGTTTATACTACAGTTTCTTCGGTAAACAATTCTGTCGCACAGGGTGTACAGCAACCCTGGGAAATATCCGTTGTTACTGAGATCGAGAAGGCA
>Ga0116147_1000947_pt1 | contig 33015 bp, 24 predicted proteins | sample AD_JPNHG3_MetaG_FD_89749 | JGI IMG/M metagenome (GOLD analysis project Ga0116147, IMG submission 89749) | Active sludge microbial communities of municipal wastewater-treating anaerobic digesters from Japan - AD_JPNHG3_MetaG | ecosystem: Engineered > Bioreactor > Anaerobic > Digestate | place...
TCCACCCCTGAGCAGAGCAACATTCCCTCCCCCAAAGCAACTTTAATTCCGCCCCAGAGCACCAGAGCAAATTCAATTCTACTCCAGAGCAACTCCCCAGAGTTCAGAGTTAATATTTATCCCCTCCCCCAGAGCAACATTGCCTCCCCAGAGCAACATTGCCTCCCCAGAGCAACATTGCTCCCCAGAGTAAGATTCTCTCCCCAGAGTAAATAATATAGCAATAATATTATATTGAGAGAAGATGACTTTAATGATAAAATAATCTCTGTTAGAGATGCCACAATACATCAAGTAAGAATAAAAAATACAAATTGAAAAAGTTATAAATACAAATTGAAAAAGTTATAAATACAAATTGAAAAAGTTATAAATTGTTAATTGTTATGCGTCTCATTGATAAATTAAAATTTATTGAGGAAAGTATTTATGGAATTAGTCAAAGTGGACAAGAAAACTTATTATATAAAAAATCCTACTAATATAGGCATATATAAAATCAGCGATAATAACATTTACCTTATAGATACAGGAAATGATAAAGAGGCAGGGAAGAAAATATTAAAAATAACAGATGCACAGGGATGGAATGTTAAGGGAATTATAACAACGCATTCTCATGCAGATCATATCGGAGGAAATAAGGTGATACAAGACAGAACAAACTGTCCTGTTTATGCTTTTGGTATGGAAAAAAGTTTTATCGAATTTCCAATACTAGAGTCCTCCTTTCTTTTTAGTGGATATCCATTTCAAGATTTAAGAAACAAATTTTTATTAGCAAAAGAATCGGTAGTTACTACAATATATAATAATATACCTAAAGAACTTGAATATTTTTCATTAAAAGGACATTGTTTTGATATGATTGGAATCAAAACAGATGATGAAGTCTATTTCCTTGCAGATTCATTATTTAGTGAAGAAATAATAACTAAATATCATGTATTTTTTATTTATGATGTTCAAGAATATTTAAACACATTAGACTATCTTTCTACATTGAACGGTAAATTATTTATTCCGTCTCATTGTGAAGCAACTATAAGCATTTCAAGCTTAATAGAATTAAACAGAAATAAAGTACAAGAAATATCTAATAAAATTTATTCTCTATGCAATAATGAATTAACGTTTGAAAGTATCTTACAAGCTGTTTTTAATGATTATTGCTTGACGATGAACTTAAATCAATATGTTTTAATTGGCAGTACTATTCGTTCCTATTTATCATATCTATATGATAACAGAAAGGTGTGTTTCGAATTTAGAGATAATACAATGTACTGGAAACAAAATAGATAAATTTCAATTTATTCCTATTCTACTGTCAACATTCGTTGAAAAAATCTACTATTTTTATATAATGATAAAGAAATTTGGCTTGCATACCAAGAAGAAGGTACAATAATGCAAGCGAGTACAATTGAATTTAATTGTAGTGAAAAAAATATATTTTAAATTTTATTGGATAAAGTGAATCGATGCAAGAGTTAGAAAAAATCTATCAAATTCTATATTCTCATTACGGCGATCTCCGTTGGTGGCCTGCTGACACGCCTTTTGAGGTGATAGTGGGTGCGATCCTTACACAGAATACGGCTTGGATCAATGTGGAAAAAGCCTTGAAGCGATTTGAAAAGAATTTATCACCTGAGCGAATTTTGGAATTGCCCATAGAGGTGCTTCAGAATATTATTCGTCCAGCTGGTTTTTACAAACAAAAGTCGCAGTATCTAAAAGCCGTCACTGAATGGTTTATAAGCTATGAATGCAACATTGATTTAATAAAAAATCGTCCTATATTAGATATCCGCTCTGAACTTTTGCAGGTTCGAGGTGTAGGTAATGAAACAGCTGATTCCATTCTTCTCTATGCTTTTAATTTGCCAAGTTTTGTTGTAGATACATATACTATGAGGTTCTTTAATCGTTTTCCAATTAATGCTGGCAAGACTTATATGGAAGTTAAGAACTCTTGTGAAGCGGTGCTTCCTCATAATGTTGAAACTTATGGTCATTTTCACGCTTTGATTGTACATAACAGCAAAGAACACTGCAAAAAGAAACCAAACTGTACCAATTGTCCCTTAGAGAAAATTTGCAAAAAAAATATTTCTGGTTGATATAATGGAACATTATTTTTTATTGATTGTTGACGTTTCTAAAATTATTCTAAAATAATAATATAAAACTTAAACTTTTAAACTTTACCTACCCGTGCAACATTTGCCTCCCCAGAGCATATTTACTTCCCCAGAGCAACATTTGCCTCCCCAGAGCATATTTACTTTCCCAGAGCAACCTTTCCTCCCCCAGAGCAAATTCCCTCCCCAGAGCAAGTTTGCCTTCTCCAAAGCAACATTGCTTGCCCCAAAGTGCTTTCCCCAAAGCACAAAGCACATTGCTTCCCCAGAGCAATTCCCCAGAGCAACATTTGCCTCCCCAGAGCAACATTTGCCTCCCCAGAGCAATTCCCCCACAGAGCATATTCACAGAGCATATTTACTTCCCCAGAGCAAGTTTGCTTTCTCCAAAGCAACATTGCTTTCCCCAAAGCACTTTCCCCAGAGCAACATTTGCCTCCCCAGAGCAATTCCCCCAGAGCAAATTCCCTCCCCAGAGCAAATTCCCTCCCCAGAGCAAAATATCCTGATTCTAACTTAGCTACACTCTACGATCCAATTGCCATGCCGCCTGCTTTACTCAAAGCTCATCAAAAATTAGACAAAGAAGTTGCAAAAATCTATAATACACGGAACACACGGACAATAATAATATAGAAACCACAGAACACACAGAAACAGAATATACAGACAATACGGAAAACATAGACAAAAAACAAAGTACAAAGACCAGAAAAATAAAAAAACAAACCAAAGAATACACGGAAAACACGGAACACACAGAAACAGAATATATAGAAAACAAAAACACGGACAAGAAAGAAAAGAAACAAACAAAAGCAAAAACTAGAAAACAAACAAAAAAAACAGACAATAACGAAACAGAAATCTACGCATCTATTCCTATTACATCAAAACGAACCATAAAAAAAGGTAGCAACACCATATCTTTTTAAAATATATATTTATTGTTCATAGTTTTCCCTCTCCTAGCAACTTTCCCCCCAGAGTAATTTTCCTCCCCAGAGCAAATTAAATAACAATTATTAAATTATTATATCTTATATAATAAAATAACAATATAATATTGAGAAAATGTGAATTTAGTGATAAAATAATCTCTAAATTCAGTTCAAATTCCTATAATTTCGTTAGTTATGTCAACGAGATTATTTTTATTTACAACACTGTTTAAGGTAATAAACATTCATTATTATAAGATAATAATAGTATGTCAGGGGAAAAGTATGAATTCAAAGAATAGAATTTCTCCAGCGATTGTTGTGATTATTATTTTTGGCATCATTAGTATGCTTGGTGATATTGTTTATGAATCAGCGAGAAGTGCAAACAGCCAGTATCTAAATTGGTTGGGCATCAGTGCAGCTAAAGTTGGATTGGTCTTTGGAATAGGTGAATTCTTAGGATATGCACTAAGATTGCTAGCTGGTATTATGTCTGATAAGAGTGGCAAGCCTTGGTTTTTTATGTTTATAGGCTATGGCATGCTCTTAAGCGTTCCATTGATGGGCTTTACAATGGAATGGAATCTTCTTGTAATTTTTATACTAATGGAGCGCATTGGAAAGGCATTACGCAACCCTGCTAAGGATACAGTTTTATCAGGTGTTGCGGAGGATCAAGTAGGCATTGGATTTGCTTTTGGATTGCAGGAAGCTTTGGATCAGCTAGGTGCATTTTTAGGCCCGCTAGTCTTTACCGCAGTGTTTTATTTTGCAGGTAATAGCAGAATCAGTGAATATCAATTGGGATATAAATTGTTGATTGTGCCATTTGTAATTTTAATGATATTTTTATATTTTGCGTTTAAAAAAATTACAAGTTCAAAATTATTGTCTAAGGATAAAAATAAAAATTATGAACATGAAAAATTAGAGCCAGTTTTTTGGTACTACACTGTATTTGCTTTTTTTTGCACAATGGGTTTTGTAAATTTCAGTATAATCGGTTACCACTTGAAGGCAAATCAACTTATGTCCGACGGAAATATTACTTTGCTATATTCATTTGCAATGCTTATAGATGCTGTAGCAGCGATTATAGTTGGAAAGGCGTATGATCGATTAAAAGAAAAGACGAAAAAGAAAACAGGGGGCATTCTTGTGTTGGCTGTCATTCCATTGATGACAATGTTGCTACCTTTACTTACATTGAGCAATTCAACGATATTCATAATCATGGGAATGCTGTTCTTTGGTATCATAATGGGAATGCACGAAACAATCATGCGTTCTGCTATAGCAGACATAACTCCCTATCGCAAGCGTGGAACAGGTTATGGCATATTTAATTCAGCTTACGGCTTGGCATTTCTTGCTGGATCAGCATTGATGGGATTACTTTACGACATGCAATTAATAAAATTGATTATTGCATTTACTTTTATTACGGAAATCATAGCTATTGTGCTATATCTTATGATGAATAACACAATAAAAAGCGACCATCAATATAGTGCTTAGATAATAAATTCTCGCCAGAGTAATTTTTGTTTTCCCAGAGTAATTTTTACTCCCCAGAGCAATTTTTACTCCCCAGAGTAATTTTTACTCCCCAGAGTAAATTTGCTTCCCCAGAGTAAATTTGCTTCCCCAGAGTAAATTTTACTCCCCAGAGTAATTTTTACTCCCCAGAGTAAATTTTACTCCCCAGAGTAATTTTTACTCCCCAGAGTAAATTTGCTTCCCAGAGTAAATTTGCTTCCCCAGAATAATTTTTACTCCCCAGAGTAATTTTTGTTTCCCTCAGAGTAACTTTCTCCCCAGAGCAAATTTCCATCCCCAGAGCAAATTTGAAGCAATAAGCTACTTGATGCAGAAGTAAGGAAAAATATTTTATATCAGAAGGAAAAATATGTATTTTTATCAAAACTTTTATATATAATAGAATAAATATCTAATGAATATAATGAAATGGAGTTGTTATGAAATATTTAGTTTCCTGTATCCAAATGTGTTCTACGTCAAATATTGAAAAAAATATAGAAGTTGCTGTAGATTTGATTCATCTTGCTATTTCTAGAAATTCGAAGTTGATTTGTTTACCAGAAAATTTTGCATATTGGGGAGCAGATAAGTATAAGATTGAATTGATAGAAGATATTCATCAAGCGTGGTCAGAGAAAATCATACCTTTAGCTAAAGAATATGGTGTGTATATTGTAGCTGGAGGACATCCTACTAAGGCAAGTGCATCAAAGTTTTATAATACTTCTTCTTTGATTGATCCATCTGGAAATATATTAGCTCAATATCATAAAATTCATTTGTATGATATTGATATTCCAGGTCGTGTGCAATGGCAAGAGTCTCAATATACTATGCCAGGCGAAAAAGCTATTGTTCAAAAAACAGAGTTAGGCAATATTGGTTTTAGTATTTGTTATGATATTCGTTTTCCAGAATTGTATCGAAAGATGAGTGAACTCAAGGCAGAAATTTTAACAATTGGTGCTGCATTTAGTATGGTTTCTGGTCGAGAACATTGGAATACGCTTTTACGTGCTCGTGCAATTGAGAATCAATGTTATGTGTTGGCTGCAGCACAATGGGGTAAACCATCTTCATCGTGGGAATCATATGGTGATTCGTCGATCATAGATCCTTGGGGAAAAGTTCTTGCTTGTGCAGCAAATAAAACAGGCATTATTTCAGCAGAAGTTGATTTAGAATATTTACAGAAAGTGCGTCAAAGTTTGCCTGCTTTGCAACATAAGGTAAAAATTTAAATTAATATAGAAAGATTAAACTATTTATAAAATGATAAAATTTAAATTAAATTATTATTAATTATTATCTATTTTATAAATATTTTAAATTATATATAAAAAAAATAGAAAGATTGAAAATGATGTATCAGTACCAAGAAACAGAACGTTATTTTGCACAAGTAGCACCAGATATGCAAACATTTGTAGTGGATGAATTGCAAGAAGCTGGGGTAGAAGATATTAAACCAGTATATTTAGGAGTGTATTTTAAAGCCACACAAAAACAGTTGTATATTTTAAATTATACTTCTAGAATGATTATTCGAATTTTAGCACCTTTAATAGAATTTCCTTGTAAAGATCCAGATGAATTATATGAACAAGTAAAAAAAATTGAATGGAAAGATTTTCTTTCTTTAGATAATACTCTTGCAGTGTTTGCAACATTGGCAAATAGTGATATGAAGCATACACAATATGCATCTCGTCGTGTGAAGGATGCTGTAGTAGATTGGTTTAGAGAAAAATTTGGGCGACGTCCCAATGTAGATCCAAAAAATCCTGACTTATGGTTGAATGTACATATTGAAAATAATAAAGCATTGCTTAGTGTAGACACATCTGGCGGGTCATTGCATCGTCGAGGATATCGAAAACAACAAGGATATGCTCCTATGCAAGAAACATTGGCTGCTGCTATTGTAAAAATGTCGGGTTGGGATGGAAGTACGCCTTTGTATGATCCAATGTGTGGTTCTGGCACGCTCCTTTTTGAAGCCATGATGAAGTATTGTAATATTCCTTCAGCGTATTTACGAGAACATTTTGGTTTTTATCAATTGCCAGATTTTAATCGTTCTGTATGGGATAAAGTTCGAAAAGATGCAAATAACCATATGAAAAAGTTACCTTATGGTCTTATTTCTGGGAGTGATATCTCACCTAAAGCAATTCAAGTAGCAAAGGACAATGCAAAAAATTTGCCTTATAGTCAATCGATTCGTTTAGAGGTAAAGGATTTTAATCAAATCCATTCTTTAAAAAATACTACGATCATTACAAATCCTCCGTATGGTATTCGATTAGGAGAGATAGAAGAAGTAAAAATACTTTTTAAACAATTTGGAGATTTTCTCAAACAAAAATGCACGGGTTCAAATGCGTTTATTTATTTTGGTGAACGAGAATTTTTAAAAGAAATTCATTTACGAAGTACTTGGAAGAAAACTCTGGCAAATGCTGGGCTTGATGGACGATTGGCAAAATTTGAGCTTTATGAAGGAAGTGAAAAATAGTAGTTTTTAAGAATCATCCTATTCTGTAATGAAAATTTTTGTTGATAATATAGATCCACAAAAATTTTTAGGGAGTGAATTATGAAAAAAATTAATTATTTTATAATATTATGGTTGATATCAAGTTGTGTATTTGTATATGCACAAACAAAGAAAAATCCAGCTATATTTTTAAAAACAGAAGAACAACAAATATCTTTAAATTCTATCAAAAATTTAGACAATGGTCTTTTCTATGAAATGGATTATATTGCTGATTATAAGTTAGATTTAGCTTTAGATTCTAATATTCAAAATGTTTTTCAATTAGCTCAATTTCTTCAAAAAGAGTTGCTTACAGAGAATCAACCCATAAAATTTCATGATTCTTTTGGATGTAGTTCATTTTCTGTTAAAACAATAGACAATCATGTGTTATATGGAAGAAATTTTGATTATAATATGAAGATGACTGCTATATTGATACGGATTACCCCTAAAAATGGATATAAATCTATTGGTCTGGCAGATGTTGGTTGGATTGGATATGATATTGGTAATTTAGATGATGGAAAAACAGATTTATCTATGTTAGTAGGCACTCCTTATATGATTATGGATGGAATGAATGAAAAAGGTTTTGCCATTAGTGTTTTGCAAATCAAGCATACACCCACACAGCAAAATACTGGTAAAAAAGCAATTATGACTTCCACAATGTTGCGTTTATTAATCGACAGGGCTGCTACTGTAGATGAAGCCATTGCTTTATTGAAAAATTATGACATGTATTCTGCTATGCCTGACTCGGATTTTCATTATTTATTATCAGATGCTAGTGGAAAAACTGTAGTGGTAGAGTACTGCAATAATAAAATGTTTGTCTTAGACAATACATTTGTAACGAATTTTTATCTTCATCCTTCTATGAATAAAATTGGTGGTGGATATCAACGATATGAGATCTTGCAATCGATTCTTAATTTTAATAAGAATCGATTGAACCATCAACAAGCGATGAATTTATTAGATTTTGTTAGTCAAGATACTACAAAGGAAGTAACAAGTAAAACACAATGGTCTGCAGTGTATGATTTAACTGCAAAATCTCTTTCTGTTGCTATACGGGGGAATTATGAAAAAATATTTCATTTTTCTTTAGAAAAATAGCAAATCAAATTTAGATTGATATATTGTTATATATTGTATACAATGTATTTAATTGTATAGTAGGCTATATTTTCGTTCCTTTGTTACGTAGAACAGGTAGCAATTTTACGATTTTATGAAGGAGGTTTTTATGCCTTTAGAAAGATATGGTGTTTTAAAAGGGATTGCCGTTGACAAGCGTTTTGCATCGAAAGCCAATAATCATTATCAAATTTTACTTGTTGATGAAGACGAGCAATGGCGAGTTGCAGTCAATGTACAATCTGTAGATAAATCTGAAGTAGAATATTTAATTGTTCCAGATTTTGAACATCCCATTATTTCTAGGATTATTGATTTACCTTTAGGTTTTACAGAATTAGGTAATTATCATGGTTTAGATTATATTCGTGGAAATTTTGCAGAACCAAATTTATTTATTCCTCTACCTATGCATCTTCCTGGACCAGATAATGATTTAAATGACAAACTTGATCGATATGTTCAACAAGCCATGGCAGATGAAGATGCTCAAATTTATGTATTTGGTGAACCTTGGGGACCAGAAAGACAAAGAGATAAAATTTTTGGATTTAAACCTGGTCGAGGCATGCATGATGTTCATATGAACCAAGGAAGCCCTGGCTACTTTAAGAAAGATAATGGAATATGGCAAGATGGAGGATTGTTGTTCCATTTTCCGAATGATAATTGTCCTTGGGTAGGTATTTTTTTAAAATTTCAATCTCAAAGATGGCATACATGCGAAGAAACAGGACATCCTTTAACCATAGAAACAAGTGGACCACCATCAGATACAATAGCAACGTATACTCGTTTAGCAAAATATAGTTTACCAACAACAGATATTCCTGATGGATTAGTTCGTATCATTGCTGCATTAGTCAATGATACTGCGAAAGCAGAACGAGAAAGTGTAACATTGCTCAATACAAGCAGTCAAGATATTGATTTGCAAGGATGGCAATTACTAGACTCAAAAGAAAGCAAGCTTAATTTAGAAGGCGTTCTTTCAGCAGGTGAATGTAAAAAGATTTTAGTTCGTCCTATATTAGAACTTTCTAATCGTGGTGGTCTTATTACGCTTCTGAATAGTGAAGGTATAAAGATTCATGGTGTGAGTTACACAAAACAACAAGCACAGCATCCAGGTTGGACTGTTGTTTTTTAGGATTACAAACAATGGCGGTAACGTCATTGTTTATTTTTTTGTAAAATAATGTAAATTTTTTTCTTGCAATTTTTATAATTTTATGTTACATTGAATCTAATGTAGTTCAAGTTACAGAGAACGTGCCCGTAGCTCAGTTGGATAGAGCATCAGACTTCTAATCTGAGGGTCGCAGGTTCGAATCCTGCCGGGCATGCTTTTTTTATGTCTATTGCGAATTGCTAATATAGTTCAAATTACAAAAAACGTATCATAGCTCAGTTGGATAGAGAATCAGACTTCTAATCTGAGTTTTACATATACAAATCCATCAGTCTTGCTTTTTATGTTTATTGAAAATTTGATTATATAATCTAAAAATGCATGTTTAAATCCTTTAACATGTTTTTTTTATGTTTATTTCGAATTTTTTTCGATACATAATCTAAGAATCGCATGTTTATATGCTTTTTTATGTTTATTGCGAATTTGATGCGATACATAATCTAAGAATCGCATATTTACATGTTTTTTTTATGTTTATTGCAAATTGCTTTTAATTATATAATTTTTTTTTATTTAGGGATTGATAATTTTTTTTTGTTTAGCTATTTTTTGTCCCATAAGATCTAATAATAAAATTAGCCATGTTAGAAAAAAGCAAGGAAAAAATAAAATCCACCAGCCTTCTTGATGCACACTTGGGTCATTCACTAATCTACAAATTAAGCTTCCTAAATCTTCTGGTTGTAAATGGACACATCCTATAAAGGTGAGTATGGATAAAAATAATATATTGTCTCTCATTTGTTTTACTATACTAATAGGTAATAAGGGACAGTTAGGAAGGATGTGTTTTAGAAAAATCCAAAATTCGTTCCATCCTAAAGAGCGAGAAAACTGTATATATATTTTGCTCTGTAATATATTTATTTCTGGAGATGTTTGGCTAAAAATAAAGAAACTTCCTATAATTCCGAACATGAGTATTAAATAATATGAAGTGGAAAATAGAAGTTGTGATGTTTCTTGTAATTTGAAAATATAGGTAAGTATGATTAAAAAAAATAAACGTGGAAAGTAGGTCATGATTTTAGCTATGGGATTAAAGTATGATCCAATATTTTTATGAAAATTGCAAAAAATAAGCGTAAGTCCACCCAAGATAGACAGAATAAGGCTTAAAATGCTGATTTTTAAAGTTGTTTTTGTTGCTGTTAAGATTACGTATAGCATATTATAGTTTTGATACGTACCACATAATAAGATATGTTGCACAGTAGGAGGGTGTATCCAATATTTTTTTGGTTGTTCTATACTATTTATGTCTATTTCTTTTGAAAGAAAGAATGGGATAAAAAGAGTGCAGAAAAGTGTTGCAAATATTACCCATAAAAGTATATTTTTATAAAATAATTGCATGTTGTTTTTCCCCTTTTTGAGTGTATTTTTTGTTTTTTTATTATATTCTAAGTTCATTTGTTTTCAAATGAATTTTGTTATACAATTTGACATTTTATATAAATATGATAAAATCAAATTGGCAGAATATTAATTTTATTTTATAAAACCATAATATATTAAAATATATGAAAGATTTTATATATTTTAAAAAAATTGAGGGGTCTATGATCAAAATTAAGCTTATTCTTTATGAAAATGGAAAAGGTCCTCGCACTGTTTTGAGTGATTTGACTCTAGGGGATAAACTTTTGGTCGGACGAGGACAAAATGTTCAGTTATGGGTTAATGATAAAAATATTTCTCGAGAACACTCTGCTTTATTATATGAAAATAATGGTATATACATTACAGATTTGGGCAGTCGTAATGGTACCTATGTCAATGATGAACGTATTGAAGAGAAAAGGAAACTGAACGAGGGAGATGAAATTCGTTTAGCTAGTACAAGCTATATGAATATATATTTTGATTATGGTGAAATTACATCAAGAAATGTCTTAGAACAAGCAGCGTCTTTGCCACGAAGGTCAGTAGTAGACAAAGGTGGGATTACATTTCAAGACCTCCCAGCATCACCTTTGCAATTTCCTTTGCAAGCTAAACGGGGTTTATCGCTTGTAGGTGTAGAATTTAAGGGATATCAAATTGAAGAACGCATTGGAAGTGGAAATGTAGCTGTTGTATATCGTGGTACGCATTTAGCTTTAAATCGTCCTGTTGCAGTAAAAACGCTTTCTCAAAGAATGTTGCAGAGCCCTACTGCCATTCAGCGTTTTTTAAATGTTGCTAAAGTTTCTAGCCAATTGACTCATCCGAATATTGTTCAAATTTACGATAGCGGTCTTTTAGAAGAATATGGCATTTATTATATTGTTATGGAATATGTAGAAGGACAGAGTTTAAGTTCTCTTTTGCAAGAAAAAAAACGATTCCCCATAGATGTGGCATGCACTATTATGGAATATCTTGCAGGTGCTTTGACATATGCTAATAAAAAAAAGATCATCCATCGCGACATAAATCCTTCTAATATTTTAATTGGAAAAGATAATATTCCTAAATTAATCGGTCTAGGATTATCCAAGAGTCTAGATAATGAGTTAATTTCTTTAACACAGCCTGGAAAAGGCATGGGAATGGTAGGATATATTTCACCAGAACAATTATCAGATGCTACAAAAGCAGATTATCGTTCTGATATTTATTCTATGGGAGCAACGTTTTATCATTTACTTTGTGGACAAACTCCTTATGATACTAAAAATATGCGAGATTATTTTGAATGCATTCAGAAAAAAATTGCACCACCTCCTCCCCATGAAGTAAATAATGAAGTGCCACGCTTTATTAGTGATATGATTCTAAAAACATTAGATTTTAATCCAGATAAACGTTATCAAACAGCAGATGAATTTGTATCTGACCTTCGTACGTACCAAGCATTGAATGATGTTCATGAAGAAGGAATTGAACGTGCTCGTCAACAAAGGCGGGCTATGTTGCCAGTCTTAAAAAATACAAAAGATTTTCAATTTGAAAAAATTGATATGCAATTATTGGAAGGATTGGGTGGCGATTTTTATGATTATATTCCTTTAAATCATGATGAATTTGCAGTTGTTATGGCAGATATTACAGGGCATGGTGTGGAGGCTGCTGTTGTTGTGGGAATGGTAAAAGCAGCGATCCAAATCATTAGTAAACAAAAGTCTTCCACAGCAGAAATTTTAAAAGAGGTCAATCGAGAACTCTTACCTTGTTTAGATAGAACAACGTTTGCTACAGTGTTTCATTCTATTATTAATCGAAAAACAAAAAAAATGCGATTTTCTCGTGCTGGTCATAATCCATTGATTCTTTATAATCAAAATCGAAAGCCATCATTTCAAGTTTTTAATCCTAAAGGCAGTGTATTAGGAATGTTTAAGGAATGTATATGTGATGAACAAGAAATACAACTTATAAAAGGAGATATTTTAATCCAATATACAGATGGAATTTCTGAAGTAATGAACAGTGAGAGAGAAGAATTTGGTTTGGAGCGTTTGTATGAAGTCGTAAAATCAGTGGGTGATTCTGGTGATTTACAATATATTCTTCATTCTTTAGTCGATGCTGCCAAACAATTTCGTGGTGCTGAAGAACAACAAGATGATCTCACTCTTCTTGGAATTAAGGTGCTTTCATAAGAGAAAATAGCAATGAATTGAGATTTTAATTCGTTTTTTAGGAGCAACAGTTCATGATTCAACAAGATCCTTGGATTGGAATTAAGGTGCTTTCATAAGAGAAAATAGCAATGAATTGAGATTTTAATTCGTTTTTTAGGAGCAACAGTTCATGATTCAACAAGATCCTTGGATTGGAAAAACCTTAGGAAATTGTCGTATTGAAAAGTTGATTGGAAAAGGAGCAATGAGTGATGTCTATCTTGCACATTATTTAAAGTTAGGCATTCCTGTTGCTATTAAAATCGTCAGTTTTATAAATGAATCAGAACAACGTGCTAAACGATTTCAAAAACGTTTTTTACAAGAAGTGCAATTTATTTCTAAGTTAGAACATCCCAATATTGTCAAAGTATATAATGCCGGCGAAGAAGATGGATATTGGTATATGATTATGGAATATGTTGCTGGCATAAATCTTTTAAAAATGATTGAAAGTAAAGGGCATCTCAGTGTAAAAGAAACATTATTTTTTATGCATGAAATCGTTTCTGCGTTGAAAGTTTCTCATGAAAAAGGCATTATTCATCGAGATATAAAACCAGGAAATATTTTAATTACACCTACTGGACATTGTAAACTAGTTGATTTTGGTCTAGCAAAAGGAACAAACATAGATGCGTCTATTTCTCATGAAGGTCAAATTGTTGGCACTATTTTTTATATTTCGCCTGAACAAGCCATTGGAAGTAAACAAGTAGATTGTCGCACAGATTTTTACTCATTAGGCGTGACGTTGTTTCAAATGTTGACAGGAAAATTACCTTATCCAGGTCGAACGCCGATTCAAGTGATTCAACAACATTTAGAAGCACCGATACCTAGTGTGAGAGATTTTAATCCAGAAATTCCAGAAATATTAGACCAAATTATCAAAAAAATGATGGCAAAAAAACCATCTCAACGATATGCTTCTGCAAATCAAATTTTAGAACAAATAAGTTTATGTTATTTACCTGTTAAAACAAAACAAAGAAGATTTTCTAAGTCTTATAAATATGTAGGCCTTATTTTTTCCTTGTTACTTCTTGTGTTTTTTACATATTTATTTAAACCTGTAAAAAATTCAAAACCATTGAGCCAGAATATTCCTGCTATACAACAAATACATAAACAACAAAAAGAAAATCCAGGTCTTATTACTACACAGATAGAAACACAATTTCCAGAAACACCTAAAAACAAAGTAGTTCGTTTGGAAATTATTCCCAATAATATACGATTACAAGTCCATCAATCTATACAGTTTACGATCAAAGCATATAATGAATGGAATGAATTAGTAGAATGCGATCCATTTTGGATTTCTTCTGGTGGAAATTTAGTGGAAAATAAAAAGACAGCAACATTTACAGCAGGAAAACTTGAGGGACGTTTTATTATAAATGTTCGAGACCAAAATACATGGATTCAAACGCAAGCTACTGTAGAAATCACAAACCTTGAACAAGAAACAGGTTGGTTTGGAGAATTGATTCCCAAAGGTATGCGTAAAAGTTCTATACGAGGGGAATATTTCTACATAAAAGATGATAGTATTATGATGTATGTTCCTGCCGGTGATTTTTGGTCTGGCGATAATTCAGGCAATGAAGATGAACAGCCTGCTAAATTAATTACTTTGGATGGATATTATATAGATAAATATGAACTTACTTGGGCAAAATATAAAGAATATTGCAAAATAACCTCGCAAGAATTACCCCCAGAACCTAATTGGAAAATACAATTGAATCATCCAGTTGTCAATATTAGTTGGAGCGAAGCAAAAAAATATGCAGAATGGGCAGGAAAGCGACTTCCTACAGAAGCAGAATGGGAAAAAGCAGCACGAGGTGGCATATATATTCCCAATTGGATGGAAGAACAAATCCCTATTCGTACGACTATTAATCCGTATCCCAGAAGAACGTATCCTTGGGGAAATTTATTGCCTCATTCTAATGGTTTTTCTTGCAATTATGTAGCATATGATCAATGGGAAAAAAGAAGTGAAGATGGATATAAAAACACTGCTCCTATAGGTTCTTTTCCACAGGGTACTTCTCCCTATAAAATTCATGATATGGCAGGAAATGTTTGGGAATGGTGTATAGATAATTATGATAAAATTTTTTATCAAACACGCTCAGATAGTAATCCTGTTTGTTTGTCCAACGAAGAAAACTTTGTGGTACGAGGCGGAAGTTGGTATAATCATGCAGAAGGATGCAGAACTTCACGCAGAGCAATGATGCAAAATGAACGTTTCCCTTGGGTCGGAGTTCGTTTTGCAAAATAAAAGGGGATGATTATATGAAAATACTCCAATGGTTAATCATATTCTGCTATTTTCTTTGTTTGTTTGGTTGCGGACAGATGAACGAGGAAAATCAAAAATTACAAAAAATCATTGACGGTAAATTAGAACAATATAACGTTTATATGGAAAATTATAATACAATAAAACAAGAAATTGCCCATATATGCTTTGCAAGTTTCAAAGGTAGATTTCCAGATATACAAGTAATTACTCCTAAAATTTTTCCCATACAAAATAAAGATACTCCTTATATAAAACATATGCAATTTCAACGAATTGATCAGGGTTTAAAAGTTTTTGTTACGTATTTTACTACAAAAAAAAATATAAAACCTAAATTTAATCTTTATCTATTTTCACAACCAGGCACTAATATTCATAGAGAAACTATTCAATTTAAAGGTAAACTTTTTGCTAAATCATTAAAGCCTAATCGCGAAATCCAAGAAATATATACAGTCAAAATTTTTGGTAATGTGATTCCTTGGAGTTTTATTGTAAGGATAGAATAATGAGATATATTATATGGATTCTCTTTTTTTTAATTTCTTTTTGGAATATTTCTTGTGAAAATCAAATTTCTAAATACAATAAACTAGAAAAGAAAAATGAAAATTTAGATCAGGAAATCATAAACATACAAAAATTTATCGAAAAAGAAGAACAAAAGTTAGCTGCCCTCTATCAATGCACTTCTAAAGAAAGAATCGAAAAATTACAGTCACTTCAAACAAATAAATTAATCCTTATACAAGGTTCTTATATTGACTCTATTCTATGGAAAAAACGTGGAGACATGCAGTACCAAGCAACTGTTGAATTAAAAGCAGATAAAGGTAAGATTAAACCTGATTTTATGTTATATCTATATGATGCACAAGGTCTTATAGTAGGAGAGTACCATAGAAAACCAAAATTTATTTTTGGTAAAGTTACTACAAAAACAAAAGCAGAAACATATGTAGTTTCGTTGCATAGAATATGTTCTCCAAAATATTTTTCCATTGTTTATCAAAGGACACAATAGTTAAATGATAAAAATAATGGGCATTGATCCAGGCACCCTTGTTGTAGGATATGGTGTAATTATAGAAAAAAATGGAAAAGCTTCCATAGAAACTTATGGTGCTATAAAACCACCTGCCCAACAGGAATTGTCACAACGTTTACTGTATATATATCAAAAACTTATAGAAATTTTACAAATATACAAACCAGATGTTGTAGCTATTGAAAAAATATTTTGTGGTAAAAATATGCAAACTGCTATACGTACAGGTGAAGGGCGAGGTGTTGCATTATTGGCAGCTGCTAGTGCACAAATTCCAATCTATGAATACGATGCAACTACTGTAAAAAAATCTATTGTTGGATCTGGGCAAGCTGATAAAAAACAAGTTCAATATATGGTAAAAACAATTTTAAATTTAGAAAAACTTCCTACACCACTAGATGCTTCTGATGCCCTTGCCATTGCACTTTGCCACCATCATCAACCAAAATATGAATAATTATTTATCCTCAATTGCACTTTACCACCATTATTAACTAAAATATGAATAATTATTTATCCTCAATAAAGGGAAATTTATGTATAAATTTTTACTATGCATCCTTACATTCAGCGTTTTAATCACAGGATGTCAAAAACAACAAGAAGTAACAGATGAAATCTCCATTGTTGTATGGGTTACTTATAAAGAAATAGAATTAAATCAATTTAACAAATTTGTTGAACAATTTGAAAAAGACTATTTAATTACACATCAAAAAAAAGTCAAAATTATTCCTAAGCAAGTTCCTTTTGATGATTTAGACAAACAAATTAAAATGGCATGTCTAAGCAAAAAAACGCTAGACATTGGACGAGTTGACGTACAAAAAATATTAGAAATGGCGTATCATCAAGCATTAGTTGCTTTAGATCAACTTCCTAATTTTGATGCAAAAAATATTGATGAAAAAGCAAAAGATTACATGACAGGTCCTTTTCAAGTAAATGTAGTGGAAACAAAAAATACAGATACAAATAAATTTGAACGCCATCTATATGGATTACCAGAACAAGCATCTTGCCTTGCTTTATTTTGGAATAAAAAAATGTTTCGAGCTGTGGCTGATAAACTTCAAGCTGCTAATCTAGACCCTAATCGAGCACCGCGAACATGGGATGAACTCATTGCATATTCTAAAATCATTACAAGAAAACAAGATGGTGAACAATATTATGGTTATGCTATGCAAAATAGCCTATGGTGGACACTACCAATGTTTTATTTGTACAATGCAAAATTTGTTTCTATAAATGAAGATGGTTATAAAGTATGCAATCTAGGCGATTCATTAACAACAGCTGCTTTTCAACTCAAAGTAGATCTTTATCAAAAACATAAAATCGAAGCTGGTGCTTGGAAGTCAGGTGCTATTGGACCAGATATTGGATTCATAAATGAAAAATACGCGATGATCTTTATGGGACCATGGAATGTAGAAAAATTTTCAGAAAAAGGACTTGATTATGGAGTTGCTTTAATTCCAAGCATTTCTGAGGCTGAGGCAAAACGTCTCAACATCAAAAATCCACCCAAATCTGCTACGAATGTAGGCGGCAATAGTATGGTTGTTTTTAAAACATGCAAATATCCAGAAATTGCCTATGATTTCATCAATTATATGTCTTCATGGAAAATTCAGCTAGAATTAGCTAAAGAACTAAAACAAATTCCAGTTCATAAAAAAGCAGCCGACATCTTATTAGGAAATATTCAAGAAGCTGGCTATGAAAATATTACTATTGACCCTATATTGCGAGTTTTTATGGAACAAGTACAATATGCAGTTTTTCCGCCTCCTTTACCAAGATATGATTATATTGAATCTGACGTTATGAATCCAGAAATGGAACTTGCGTTAAAAAATGAAAAAGGAGTTCAACAAGCATTGCTAGATGCTGCAAAAAAAATTGATGAAAATGTTCTAAAACTTGTAAACGAATAAAATAAAAACAAGACTAGTCAAATTTACGGCTAGTCTTATTTTTTAACATTCATAATAAAATTAAAAATAACATGGTGACAACATGACCAAAGGAAAAATTACCTTATTAGGAACAACTGTCATTACATTTATTGGTCTATTTTTCGAGGGTGAATACCGCTCTTTTTTATTTTCTGTAGGAGTTACTGGTTTTGTGGGTTGTAGTACCAATATGCTCGCAATACGCATGCTATTTGAACGAGTATATCTTATTCCACACAAAAAAAAATTTCCGCTTCCTTATTCAGGAATTCTAGAATTACAAAAAGAAAAGCTTGCACTTGTGATTGGAAAAGTTATAGTTCAGCGTCTGATTTCGCCAGAAATACTTTTAAAAATGATGAAAACAACAGATTTTAAAATGACGATCCATAGCATTTTAGAAAATAAGCTGGAAGTTATGTCACAAGATCCTAAAGTAATACAAAATGTTATACATAAACTTCATCATACATTCCAAATATTCATAGAAAGTTCATTTTTCCATGATCATCTGCAACAAAGCATCTATCAGCACCTAGGGAATGTAGGTTCCTTATTAACAGCTTCTAGAACATTTAGAAATAAAGAAACTATAACTCCTTATTTACAAAATGAAATAAAAAATATTTTAGAAAATATGTGTACGGATCATCAATTTACAAAACATGTTCATAACATGATTCAAACAATCCCTATTTAAATAACACTGCCTCATAAAAACAATGTATTTCACATATATACAGAAGAGTTTTTACAACAAATCATTATCAATTTAGACTTACAACAAGTCATCTCTCATGAAATTCAACAATTTCAACCAGGAGAAATGAGTAAACTCATTCAGAGAATCACAGCAGATAATCTAGATTGGCTTGAAGTTTGGGGTGGAATTTTAGGAATCGTTGTCGGTGCCTTATTTTGGATATTAGAAAAATTAATATAAAAAATATTATTATCAATATTGCTATTCTACTCTGGGTTTCCCACCCCAGAGTATTTTTTTTCTCTGACTAACTTTGCACTGGGGATTTACTCTGGGGAGGAAAGCGAACTTGCTCTGGGGAAGCAAATGTTGCTCAGGGGAGGGAAAGTTGCTTTGGGGAAGTAAATGTTGCTCTGGGGAGAAACGCGTTAGAAAGAAACACGAAATGAAATTCGTTAGACTACGTAGAAATGCGTTAGATTATGTAGAAATACGTAGAAATGCGTTAGATTATGATAAAATGCATAAACGAGTGGAAATACATTGTCTTATTTTTATTTTGCTCTGGGGAGTTGCTCTGGAGGGGGAAAGTTGCTCAGGAGAGGCAAATGTTGCTCTGGGGAGGCAAATGTTGCTCTGGGAAGTTGCTCGGGAGAGTGGAAATTGCTCGGGGGTGGCAAATGTTGCTCTGGGAAGCTACTCGGGAGAGTGGAAATTGCTCGGGGGAGTTACTCTGGGGAGTTGCTCGGGGGAAGAGTTACTCGGAGGATTTACTCTGGGGAGTTGCTCGGGGGAGTTAATCTGTTCTGGGAGTTATTTTATTCTAAAGTATATAAAAAACTATTTTTTTTTATATACTTTAGAACATAAATTGAAAAAAAGATTGACTCATACACACTTTTTTTTCATTATTATCAAGTATAGAAATTATATTCTTAGCAATAGCATGTATAACAGGTACAGCTACAGAATTACCAAATTGTTTATAGCTTTGCGTATCGCTTACTGGGATTATATAATTTTCAGGAAAACCTTGAAGTCTTGCTGCCTCACGAGGTGTTAATTTTCTTGGATTTTTTCCTATTTGTTCAATTAAAATTTCACTACCATCTTTGTAGTATCTTGCAGACAAAGTATTTGTATATGGACTCTTTTCATTGAACAAAGTATATCCAAAACCATTTCCTTTTTCTTTATGTTCTATTTTTCGTCTTTGATGTCCTTGCCATAATTTATCAGATATAGTGTATTTATCATCTACTTTTTTTTCTAAAATATTACCTACTGATATTTCTGTACAAGGAGGAATAGGAAAAGAAAAATCTTTGAAATTTAGAACTTTTTCTTTATCAAAACCAACTATGTATATACGTTCTCTGTTTTGAGGAACACCAAAATCTTTTGCTTTAAATAGAATAGAGTGAACATCATAATTTAAATTTTTTAGAGTTTGCTCAATAATTTTGTATGTTCGTCCCTTATCATGTGATTTAAGATTTTTTACATTTTCAAGTAAAAAAGCTTTTGGTCGTTTTTCTTTTATAATTCGTGCTATTTCAAAAAAAAGAGTTCCACGAGTATCTTCAAATCCAAGTTTTTTGCCAGCTTGACTAAAAGCTTGACAAGGAAAACCAGCAACAAGTATGTCGTGATTAGGTATGTCTGTTCCAGATATTTTTGTAATATCTCCACATGGGGTTTCGCCAAAGTTGGCTTTATATGTTTTTATTGCAAATTTGTCAATTTCACTACTAAAAACAACGTTTGTTTTTCCTGTTTGATAAAATCCAAGTCTTGTGCCACCAATTCCTGCAAATAAGTCAATCATTCTATACTTAGCATTTTTATTGTTTGGAAAAGGTATTGTTTCAGGAAATTCTAATATATGTTTTAATTTCATGGTTGGTGGATTTATTTCTCCATTTTCCCATCTTCGAATAGTTCTATCTCCAAATTTTGACATTCCAACTGCATCTGCTAATTCCTTTTGAGTCATTTGTAGCCTTATACGTTTGTTTTTTATTAAAATAGCCGAGGAGTTTTCCGAAATTTGTGGTATAATTTTCATACGTACAACCCCTTATTATGTGCTGATTTAAGGATATTCTGTCCTCTATTTGACACTATTATACTATGTGAAAATTTTTTTTCAAGAAAGGAAAAAAGTATGGCAAATATTTCTCTTGATGAATATAAAGAATTAGTAAAAGAAAAAAGAAAAGATTGGTTTAAACAACCATATGATCTTATTTATGATAATTTTATTAAACTAGGTTATGATAAAGTTAGTAAAGATTTTTTTCTTAAAAATGCAAGCGAAGTAGTAGAAAATCTTAGAGAAAATTCTTGGGAAGAATTTCAACCATTAGAAAAAGAATTTACTTCACAAATGTTAATGGTACTAATAGATAAGGAATATATTGAAAAATTAACACCAATAAATGCAATTATTTATTTTGTTGAAAAATTCCCAGAATATATATATGCTTTAACATTATCTAATACTCAAAGTAGGAGAAGTAGAGCGGGCAAGGAATTTGAATGTATTATAGAGTTAATTTTAATAGGAGCAGGAATACCTCTTGATAGTCAAGGCAATATTGGAAAGCAAGAATTTATTAACAAGGGACTTGGAAAATTAGTAGATTTAGTTTCACCAAGTGTTTTAGAATATATAATAAATAAAAGAAATACTGTTCTTATAAGTTCAAAAACTACCTTAAGAGAAAGATGGCAAGAAGTGCCTGAAGAAATGGGAAGAACAGGAGCAAGAGAAATATTTTTAGCAACTCTAGACACTTCTATCAGTTCAGAAGTATTAAATACATTATATGAAGCAAATATTCAAGTTACAACAACAAAAAATATTAAAAATAAATACTATACAGACAATAACAGGGTCTTGACATTTGAAAAGTTAGTAGAAATATGTTTAGAAAATACAAAACATTGGAAGAATTTTAATTATTCTATTGAACAAAATAAACAGAGGATCGATTTAATAACTAAACAAATTTTAAAACATAGTAACCATAAATTTGTAGAAGATTATTATAGAGATAGATTAAAAAATATACCTGATTAGAAATTTGCTCTGGGGAAGAAAGCGAACTTGCTCGGGGGAAGTTAATCTGCTCGAGGGAAGAAAGCGAACTTGCTCGGGGGAAGTTAATCTGCTCGGGGGAGGAATTACTCGGGGGAGGCAAATGTTGCTCTGGGGAATTAGTTTGCTCGGGGGAAGGGAAGTTGCTCGGGAGAGGTAAATGTTGCTCTGGGGAGTTAATTTACTCTGGGGATTTGCTCTGTTGCTCTGGGGAATTAGTTTTCTCTGGGGAGAGGAGTTGCTCTGGGAAGGTGCTCGGGGGAGTTGCTCTGAGGCAGAAATGTTGCTCCATCAAATTCAATGCAAATTAAGCAGAAGAATTGAATTGTTTAACTAGGAGAATAATTATAGAACTGCATATAAAAAAGAATAGCACTTACAGTTTATAAACAGGAAGCAATATTCTTCTTTATATGACAATTATTTAGGAATATATTAAGATTTTTTAGAAATCTTTTTTTTGAATAGAGTCATATAAAAAAGAATAATGTTTACAGTTTATAAAACAGGAAGCAATATTCTTCTTTATATGACAATTTTTGAGGAATATATTAAAATTTTTTAGAAATCTTTTTTTTGATTTCTTTGAGTTTTTTAATTTCTAAGATAACTGGATATGTTTCTTGAAATTCTGAATAATACTATGATTTTACTTGAATAGGTTCATATAAAAAAGAATAATGTTTACAGTTTATAAAACAGGAAGCACTATCCTTTTTTATATCAAGATTCTTTAGAAATCCTTTTTACATCAAGATTCTTTAGAAATCCTTTTTTTATCAAGATTCTTTAGGAATCCTTTTTTTTGATTTCTTTGAGTTTTTCAATTTCTAAAATAACAGGATATGCTTCTTTGGATTCTGGATGGTATGATGCTTTTGCTTGAATATGTAATGCTTTACCATGGTTATTTTTTAGTTGTTCTTCTTGAGGTGTATTTTTTAAGATATAAGCGTAAATATATTCTTGTTCTGTGCTATCCTGGCTTGTATAGTCTTGTCTGATGTTATAGATTTTGTAACAGGAGTATTCTTGTTCTGGGTATTTTTCTATAGAATATGTAGCTACTTCACCAATTTTTGCTTGGCAGTGAACATTTTTATCTTGGAATCGTTCTGCTTGGATTCCTTTGAAGTCTGTCCATGAGACGTTAGAATATCGATCTGGCATGAAGGGGCTTAGAGATAAGATACCTACTAGGGCAACAAGGCAAGCAACTATAGATGCTATGAATCCTACTTTAAACCACTGCATAAAGGTAACATGTATTTTAGAACGTTTTTCTAGCATACCAAGAGCTACAATATTTGCTGTACTTCCAATCATAGTGATGTTACCACCAAAGCATGCACCAAAAAGTAATGCCCACCAAAGTGGTAAATCCTGGATAGAAGTAGATAATTGTTCTACTATAGGTGCAAATGCTGCAACAAAGATGACATTGTCAACAAATGCAGATCCAATAGCAGATACGAATAATATAAAGCTAACTAAGCTTGGTAAACTAGTACCGCATAGCAATGCAAATTTTTCTGCAATAACTTTGTCTACATGTGTATGTTCTATTGTTCCTGCAATAGAAAATAGTAACATGAAGAAAAGGAGTGTCCACCAGTCAACTTCTTTTTCTACATAATCTCTTGCTCTATCACGTTTCACAATCATTACAATCCCAGCACAAATAAGTGGTGCAATGAGTAGAATAGTATTTTTCCCTAATCCAAGCCATGTTTCTAATTGATGGTGTACAGAAATGAGTAGGACTGTTACGGTAAGGAGAAGAAGACCTTCTTTGTAAGGAACTTCCACTTTTGTAATGAGGCTAAGGTTTTTATCTAATCGTTCTTTAAGATGTTGGTCAAATAAATCTAGTTCTTTTCTGTAATAGAGCATGACAACGACAACAGTTGCCATTAGGGCAAGAACCATCAGTGGGAAAGCCCAATGCATAAAATCACCAAATGTGAGTCCAGCTTTAGTTCCAATATAAATACCTACTGGGTTTCCCATCATAGTCCCAGCACTACCTACATTCGTACATAATACGCAAATAATGATATAAGGTAATGGGCTTATTTTTAATCGTTCAGAAACGTGGAAAATAATAGTAGAAATAAAAATAATAGATGTGACTTCATCTACAGCACAAGCTAAAAATGCTGAAGTAAGAGAAGTGACTACAATAAATTTTCGTCCAGTAATATTAGGCATAGCTACTATACGCTGGACTACCCATGTAAAAAATCCTAAATCTTTTAAAGCTCCGACAATAATCATCATACCGACAAGGAAGAGAATTACCTCTAAAGTCGAGGAAAGCACAAATGTTTCTATGTCTAGAGCATTAGTTAAAATTAAGACTGATACACCTAAAAATGCAATGGCAAGTCGAAAATTCCAGAAAAAGAGTGTGCCCATAATAATGGCAATGAATATGGAACATGCAATTGCTTGGTGTGAATTAAAAATAGTATGTGTACCTATAATTCCAACTGAAAAGGTAACAATGAACATGATGATGAATCGTTTGATCATCATTGATGTTGTAAGGGTTGAAGATCCGTTATTTTCCATAAATTTCTCTTTTTACAAATTATGCCCAAAATAATTGAAGGAGTAAGTTGTTTAAAGTTACAACACCGACATATTTATCTTTTGATGTGACAATGATTTGTCGAATTGGGTTCATGCAGAAAATTTTTGCAAGTTGGATAGCTGGTACGTTTTCATCAATAGTTGTATATGTTGTTCGCATAACATCAGCAAGGTTTGTATCCATATCGCTTCTTAAGATGTCTCCAACTGGTTCGAAATTTTGTATGGGACGTAAATCTTTCATCCAAAGAAGATGTACTGGTAAGCTATATTTAAAAATATCTTCTATAGAAACTACACCTCGAATGTCTTTGTCTTCATCAATGACAGGAATATCGTATATATTTTTACTGACAAACGCATGGATAGCTGTTTTTAATGAATCACTTTCCGTGAGTGTCACTGCATTTTTATCTACGATATTTTTCACTTTTAAATATTGAGCAATTTGTAAGGGAGTATGATAGAAAAATTTTATTATATCTTCTGTTGTCTGAAATTGAATGAGTTTTTGAAAAAGTTCTGGAGATTGAAATTTTTGTATAAGCCCAGCTAATACTTGTAAGTATATACTAGGTTGATTTTTAGGACTAAGAATTAATAAAATAACTTTTACAGGAGGTATTCCCTCAACTTGGAAATCAATTCCCTCTTGGCTTGTTCCAAATGCAATAACCACGTTGTTAAGTCCCTCTATTCGTGAATGAGGAACTGCAAGTTCTGGCTTAACGATAGAGGAATAGATATTATCTTTTGCAATTAAAAATTCTGTAAGAGAATCAACGTCAATATTCTTATAATTTTGTTGAACTCGTGAGAGTAGTTCATGATAAGCTTCTTTGGCTGTAGTGCTTTTCATGTTGCAGATAATATGATTTGCATTCAGATAATTAGAAAAATGTACATTTAAATATTCTGGCATACAATTGCCTTTCTTTTTTTTTAAAAACCTCCCTACCTTGTTGCCAAGGCATTTTTTAAAAACCAATCTACCTTGTTTCCAAGGTATTTTTAAAAACCAATCTACCTTGTTGCCAAGGCATTTTTTAAAAACCAATCTACCTTGTTTCCAAGGTATTTTTAAAATCTCCCTACCTTGTTTCCAAGGTATTTTTAAAAGATCAATCTACCTTGTTTCCAAGGTATTTTTAAAATCTCCCTACCTTGTTTCCAAGGTAGGGTAAATTGCAATATTAAAATTCAATATTAGAATCGTGCCTTATCTGCTTTTATAAGAGCTTCTAATTTTTCAATGGGTTTTTCCATTCTTGTTAGAAAAATCATAGCTGCGACGACAAAAGGTTTATAACTAGCTTGTCTATATGTATCTATGCGAACTTTATCAAATACTTCTTTAGTTATTTCACCTTGTTTGCAATTAACACCAGAAATATCTGCTGGTAATGGATGAAGATACAATGCATTTCCACCTTTACTGAGTGCCATTTTTTCTGCATCACATTCCCAATTTTGAAATTTTGCATTATTAGCTAAGCATTCTTTTTCAAGTGCAATAAGTCCTTCTTTATCAGATTTTTTTAGAAGATCTGTTCTACGTTCCATAATATGGTATGGTGCCCAAGATTTAGCACATATAGTATCTGCATCTTTGAATGCTTCTTCCATGCTATTGACGATTTCAAATTTTGCATTATTCTTTTCTGCTTCTTTTTTAGCAACTTCTACTACTTCTGGAATGAGTCCGTATCCTTCTGGATAGGCAAGAGAAATATCCATTCCTAATCGTGGAAGGAGTCCGATAAGACCTTGTGGTACAGAAAGTGGTTTTCCATAACTAGGAGAATAAGCCCAAGTCATGGCTAATTTTTTACCTCGAAGTGCTTCAAAAGAACCAAAGTGATTTTTAAGTTGTAGTAAGTCTGCTAATGCTTGTGTAGGATGATCAATGTCTGATTGTAAGCTAATTACAGATGGTCTACGGTGAAGTATGCCTTTGTCGTAACCTTCTTGTACGGATGTACTAACTTCACGCATATATTTATCACCTTCATGGAGATATATATCATCACGAATTCCAATAACTTCTGCTAAGAAAGAAATCATATTAGCTGTTTCTCGTACTGTTTCACCGTGAGAAATTTGAGATTTTTCTTCATCTAACTCAGTAAGACCGAGCCCTAAAAGATCACTAGCAGCAAGAAAACTGAAACGTGTGCGTGTGGAGTTGTCTCGAAAAATGGAAATAGAAATACCAGATTCAAAAATACGAAGTGCTTTGCCTTGTCGATGTAATTCTTTGAGGCATTCTGCTAGTAGTAATGTGGCCTTTAATTCTGCATCTGTTTTTTCCCATGTTATAAGAAAATCTTTTTGGTGCATATCAAATTGTAAATTTTTTAAAATAGACAAGTTGTTTTGAATAATGGACATGTTTTTTCCTTTTTAAAATTTAGTAGGGAGCTTCTAATCCCCATGATTTTGTTACGATTTCAAACCAATGATAGTACGTTTCTAAATCATAAGTTTGATGGATTACATGTAAAATTTTTGTAGTTAAATAATATAGAGCGTCTTTATCATCTAGCATACTTAAACAAAGGCGAAAAAGTCCTGGTATATTGTTTCTTTCTTGACATATATTGGCAAGGCTTTTGAGAAAAACAGTACGTTCTTTTGTAGAATCTAAAAGCTCTAATAATTGAAATGCTTGTTCGTATTCTGTTTCTGTATTTAAACTTGCACCATATGTTTGTAATAGTTGCAATTTTAAGATACTTTCTTTAGGTAAAATAAGAAAAACTTTGAAAAAATTTTGAAAATTTCCTTGTTGTAATTCTTTTTGTACTTTTACGAGTTGTTTTTGTTCTGATGTTTGTATTGGTAATTCTTCAGATTTTTGTATTACCGTTGTTTTTACTTTGTATTGAGATTGTCTCTCTTTTGCTTGCTGAATGATATTTTCGTATTTACTTGTGTCGGGTGCAACTTGCAACATGTCTAACAATAATTGAAGTAATATGGAATGTTCTTCTGGTGTAAATATAAAAATTTCTGTTTGTTTCCAATATTTTTCGACAATAGAATTTTTTGTGAAAAATATTTCCTGTATTTCTTCGTCTGTAGATATTGGAATGTAGTATTTTCCTATTTGAAACATACAAGATAGAGAATTAAATGTAGCACCATTATATTGAATATCTTGAAATATTTTTTGCCATAGTATTTTATCTTTATGTTTTTGTTTTGATAGAATTATAGCCAAGGATTCTAAACTAGATTTTTGTTTTTCTACAGTAGGCAGATTAAATACTAATTCTTCGAGACTTTGCCATAATAAAGGGAAATCTTGGTGGTCAGACATTTGTTCTAAAATTTGAAAAAGATATTGGTCTGTTTCATCTTCTTTATAAAATAAAGGAAGCAATCGGAAAAAAAGTAGGCGTACCCATGGATATTGTTTTGTTTTAATACATAATTTGGCTAGTTCCATTAATGTTTCTGAAGAGATATTTTCTTCTTGTTCTTGGATGTTTTCTAACAAAATCGTTTGTATCATGGTGCAAGAATATTTATCTAGACCAATACTTAAGGCATGTTCTATAAAGTAGTCTAATTCTAAAATTTCTCTATTATTTTCTATGATTTCGGTAATTTTGATTAAAATGTTTTTACATTCTGCATCTTTTCCTAATTCTAGATAGACTGCGGCAACTTTTGTCATATATTCTAAACTAGTTTCAGAAATTTCTAAAAAATTTATAGATTTCCAAGCTTTTTGTAAAGCTTGGCCTGCTTCCATGAATTGATTCCAACGAACCATAGCATGGGCATATTGTAAATAGAATTCTGCAGTGATTCTTGGATAATTCCATGAGTCTGCTCGATTTTCTAAGTATACTAAAAATTGTTTTGTAGTAGAATAATCTACATTTTCTGACCAAAACAGAAGCAATTCTGATACAATAGCAACATAGTTTGATAATTCGCAAATTGTTTCTAAAGAAGTGAACATATTTTGCCACCAAGATGCAGTTGTTTCCCATGGACAGCGCATGGAAAAATTTTTTAAAATGTCTAAAATATATTCTTTGGATGGTGAACCATCTTTTGTTTGTTCTTGACCTAAACGACAAAATGCAATAGCAAGTTTGCGCCATATAGGAATGTTTGCGTCTCCTTCTTCTAATTGTTGAGATATGGCTGAATATATTTTTAAAGCATCATTTATGACCACCATTTCATCTGCATGTTCTAAAATTCCCTCCCATTCTCTCTTTTTGAATAACTGTTGAGCAATGCCCACTAATGCATTGGAATAAAGATGAGAGGAAGTAACTTTTAGTAAGAGATTTCGTGCTTTATTTACTAAATCATGTCCTGCATATTCTAAAGTAAGGACTGTTAAAATTTTATTTCTTATGGAAATTTCTGCAACATTTTCGCATATTGTTTGAAATTTTTTCCATAAAGTATCGTGTGTTACAAAGCCACTTTCCCAAAGTCCTGTTGCTATTTTTGCTGTGATATTTTCTATAAAATCACGTTCTGACGTAATATCTGAGAATGTATCTAGAGCTAAATTCCAAATGTGTTCATCTGAGATATTTTCTTGTATATAATCTAATATAATAAGAAATAATTTAGCTCGCATTCGAATATTAGTAATTTGATTTAATAAAGACAATGCTTTTTCAATGTCCCCTTGTGTAGCTAGGAGATGAATAAATTTTTCTTTATCTATAATTTCTACAATTTCAGAATGCAATAGTAATCGTATGAGCCAATCGTATGCTACTTTATCTGTAGGTTTCTCTTTCCAAATTGCAAATAATGTATCGAATAGTTCTTTGAGAAAAATATTGTTATATTGTTCTTTGAAAAATGACTCTCCGTCAAATTCTAAGATACATAATATATATGCTAATGTTTGCCCACTTGGGGAACTATTTTGAAAATTTTTAGCACGTTCTTGGATAGGATTCCAATATTGTTCTTGTTTTGTTTCCCATGCTGTATGATATAGAGAATATAAACATTCCCATCGAATTTCTATATTTTGAATAGAATCTACAAAGGATAGCAATTTCCCCCAAAAATATAACAATGTTTTTTTTGTTTCTAAAACACGTAGGAATACAAAAGATTTGTCAGATTCTAATTGAAACCAAATAGGAGAAACTTTTTGCACAATATTTTGTTTTTCCTTATCTGATTCTATGCTATCCATATGTTTAAATATAACATGCATTAGAAAATATAATTGTGAAGATGGAAAATTTATTTTGCTTTGTAGTTCTAAGAGATAGTTTATGGCTTTTTGACCTTGGAATGTATTTTTCCCAATGAGATAATCTACTCGTAGAATATTTTTTTGTTTCAGACGTTTTAATAAAAATTCAAAAAATGGACGTATTCCTTTTGAAAAAAGGACAATGTGACTATCTGGAATTCGTTTAAATTCTTCTAAAATATATATTGCATGTTTTGTATTTTCTTCTTGTAAAGCATACCAAAGAACAACTAACATTTCTTGAAATTGTTCGTTTTCATCTTGATTTAATCGAATGGTATCTAAAGCAAATTCATATTTTCCATTGGCTGAGGCTTGAAATGCCTTTTGTATGTCACATGTTGCTTCTTGCAAAATCAAATGGTAGCGATACATCATTGGCAAAAAATCTTCGTATTGCTTGCTTTTATAGTATGAATACAAAATTTGATAAATGTCGTACAAATATGGCTGATAGCTTTTAAAGTAGCGTAATTTTTCTGTAGGAAAAGAACTCTCGACTAATAGAGTATATGCTTCTTGAAATTTTTTCCCTTCACAGAGATGTTTAGGAAGGTAGTATAATGCTTTTTGCCGCATATCTCCGCCACTTCGATCTTGTTGTTGGTAAAATTTAGCCAAGATTTGGTGCATTTCTTGTTGTTCTTTAATAGGGATGATTTTTTCTAAATATTGTGACATCCATGAAATTAAGGAATATCCTCCCTTTGTGTATTCTAATACTAAATTTAATTGCCAACGAATAGGTGCTATGATGTAGTATGGAATTTGGAAAACTTGCCCTACAAATTCATCTGTACATTCATGTTGCACAATGCATAATAAAAGTAAAAAATTATAGGCTACATAATTTTCATGAGCAGGTAAATTTTCTATAATGGAATTATAAAATTCAAGATGTCCTTCAGGCCATAAATCCCAACAATCCCATTGTAAACGTCCTTGGTATATTGCTTCACGCCATAAAGAAAAATATCGTAAATCTCCTCCCTTAGATTTATTCCATAAAATTTTGCACAATTCATTTTTCCTATAGGTAGGGATCATGGGGAAATCATGCATTAGCCATTTTAGCATTTCTTGTTGTGAAAAGCATGTTAATGGTGAACCTTGCAATTCTCGACATTCTATAGGATATTCTTTAAAAGGATAGAGTGGAATCCCATCTAAAATATATCCTTCACTTAATATAGATTTATCTTCTTGCATTTGCCAACTTAACAGTACAAAAATATTGGCAGGTAAATTTTTAGGAAATACAGAAATAAATGTTTTTAATCGTTCGGAAGATAAGGCTAAATAGTCAATCCCATCTAAAAAAATTACCATCTTCTTTTGATTGGGTTGTAGTATTTCTTTGCTACAATTGTCTAAAATTTGTTGACAATAAATTTGTAAACTATCTAGATTGTTTGGAAAGGATGAGGAGAAGGAAGAAACATTTTCTATAGAATCATCATAAATATTTTTTCGAATGCTTAAAAACATATTTTTGATGATTAATAATGGATCGCACCAATCTTCTTGTTTCCCAAATGCATGGTATAGAATAATATAATCGTCTTTATATTTTGTAGAAAATTCTGATAAAAGATAATTCACAACATGTTCTTTGATTCGATTGGCATTTGTACGAAAATAATAGTAGCCAGCTATGTTATATTGTAATTTTTCTACTAGATCATGAAAAATTTTATGTTGTGATTCGAGGACAAATGTGGTTTCTTGGACAATTTTTGATTTGGAGTTCAAACTTTCTTGTTTTTTTCTACGGCTAGTATGTTTTTCTAACCATCGAAACCATGTTTGCCATTGTGCTAAGACTGTTTCATCACAAACATCATGTGGTAAAATAGTATTGTTTCGATAACTATAGTAATAAATTTTGTCTTGTGTGCGGTGACTGTAGAATAGAAGGTCGGAAAAAGCAGTATAGCCTTTTTGACGAACAAGCCAAGAAATGACTAAAGGATAGAGGAATAGATAATTTTTTTGTCCATCAGGCCATATGAATGGCTTATCTTGTAAATCATTCCAAGGGATATCGAAAGCTCCACGAATGCCAATAGATTTAATTCTAGTACTTTTGCATAAAAAGCCACGACTTTTTCGTTCATCTTTTCCTACTAATATGTATACATCTGCTTTAATAACATCGCAATGTAATAACACAACTTCTAAAAGATGAATGTAAAACTCTATGACTTCTTGGGAGGGAAGTTGAAAACGATATAACCCATTGAGTAGATATTCTTTCAGATTTTGAAAGAACATCATCACTTCAAACCACTGATAATATTTATATTTATTAATTTTTTCTGGGAAATTAGGGGGAATATTGCCTTTGAAATTAATATTATATTCTAATAATCTTTTTAATTCTGGTAAAGTATTATTAGAAATGTTTGCTTCTGATAATACATCATTAATTTTTTTTGCAAGAGAAAACCAATCTGGAGAATATGCTTGCAAATTATCTAATAATTCACGATTTAAATCAAAATCACAGACTTCATTTCGTAAATTACTATAATGTTCCAAGGAAATAAATGCAACAAATTTCATTAAAAACTGTGCTGTTTTTAAGACGTTCCACAAAGGATTTTGCACTTCTTTTTCAGTATCATCTCTTTTAAAAAAACAAGCATACGTATACATAGTATCTTGATAAAGATTTGCTAAAGGAAATGGCAATTCTTCAATCAATTTTTTTTTCTCTTTTTTATGTAGAAGCATATCCCTTTCCGTTCCTACAAACCTATAAAATCCTATAAATAACTATAAAAATCTATAAATAAGATTTCTGTTGTATTTCTGTTTCAACCTTGCTGGTTACAATCTGATTTATTACTAAATCTGACTGCATTGCCGTCAAGTCCGCAGACGTAAATTCGGCAAGAA
>Ga0116147_1000968_pt1 | contig 32572 bp, 34 predicted proteins | sample AD_JPNHG3_MetaG_FD_89749 | JGI IMG/M metagenome (GOLD analysis project Ga0116147, IMG submission 89749) | Active sludge microbial communities of municipal wastewater-treating anaerobic digesters from Japan - AD_JPNHG3_MetaG | ecosystem: Engineered > Bioreactor > Anaerobic > Digestate | place...
GTGCAGATCGGTCGTGTTCTGGTGAATGTGCGTGAAGCGGTTGATCTTCTGTCCGGTGAGGTGAGACGTGGCCGTCATCAGCGTTTCGTTCTCCGGCTTGGCGGCCTCGTCATAGGTCGTGCCCATGACGTTGATGCAGTCGCTTTGCAGCTCGTCGGTGCGGTCGATCAACTGCCCGTCATAATAGATGTTGCGTTTCATCTTCGACAGGGCGTTGATAAAATCTTGCTTGGTTCTCATGGGGGGGGGTACTCCTTTCTTTGGGTATGCTTTTTTAGCTGTTTTCTTTGTTTTTGCGGGAAGCGTCTTCGTTCACCGCCGGAGATTGAAGCGCCGGATCGCTTTGCAGCGTCTGCAAGAGAGCGCGGGCATCCTCCAGATTCAAATGCAGCGTGAGCCCCTGCTGGTCCTTCTTCGCCCGGATGCCGTTCAAAACGATTTCCAGAAACGGATCCAGCATTTCCATAATGGTTTTTTCGCGCCGGGGCATTCCCTGCATATGCCAGTGGATAAACAGATGCTCGATGGTGCCCATCAGCATCGAGCGGATCAGATAGGCGTCGGCGTCGGGACGGAACGTGCCGTTGGCGATGCCTTCGCGGATGCAGTCCAGCAGGCTGTGCGCTGAACGCCGGATAGCGGCGTGCGCCTGCGTCTGCCGGAAACGTTTATTGGACATCAACTGCAGCAGCACCAGCGCGGAATAATGCGGATTGCTCTCGTAGAGCTGAATGTAGCTGAGCATGATGGCCCGCATCCGGCCTTCCACATCCTTAATATAGGGAAGGACGGCTTCCGATTCTTCGTAGGTGTCATTGGAAATTTTTTCGGGGATGGCAAAAAGCAGATCTTCCTTGGTGCCGAAATATTCATAAATCGTGGCTTCGGAAACACCGGCTTCCTTGCTGATTTCGGATATCGTCGCCTCCTGAAAACTCTTTTCGGCAAAAATCCGTAAAGCCGCATCCATGATGCGGTCCTTCCTGGTTTTTGCACGAACGTGGTCGGCCATTGCAATATCCTTTTTTAAGTTTGATTTAACCTACATCTTCATAGTCCCACTGTCAAGTATTATTTTTTATCATAGTCAGACTATTTTTTTTAGAGGATATTCATAGTCAATGGTCGATTATTTTGTCTATCTTTCGATTTTTACTCAGAAAAAAGTGAGGATTTGATTTCCCGGCGGCCACTTTCGGCAGACGGCCGTCAGGGCCATGCAGATGCCGAACGTCCCCGACCAGTCCGAAGCGGTCCAGTGGATCGCTGCAGCCGCCGCAGCATCGGACGAAAACATCTAAGGCAACGAACGCCGGACGATTAACCGGGTTCGGCCGGCGGGCAGGATTTTATGAAATCAGCGATCTGTTTTTCACTGAGGCCCGCTCCGGGACTGCCGTCGAGGCGTTTGACGACGCGTCCTTTTTCAAAGAGGATCAGCGTCGGGAAAATATCGATGTCGTACACGTCGGCGACGCGATCCTCGTCGTCGGCCACCAAGAGCAGGCGCCTCTTTTCCGTCCGCGCCCATTTTTCAAACGCCGGCAGGACCTTCCGGCAGAAAGGGCACCAGGTGGCGTACACCATGGCGATCACCCGGTCGTTCGCCAGGAGTGCCTGCTCCAGATCCTGAAGGTTGTCCACCGACGCGCAGGTTTCGACGTCCACGGGCTCCCCCCTGCTGCTGAAAATCAATGCCGGAAAAGGTTTTCAGCCTTTTTTTAACGGCGCGCCGGTCAGGAATCGATCCTGCAGCCTGCGCATCCCCTGAATCCACCGGTTGTAATCCGCCGCCTTCCGCTGCATGTAGGTTTTGACTTCCTTGTGCGGCAGAATCAGAAACTCATCGGCGGCGAATGATTCCATGACGGCGTCCGCCAGCTGCTCCGGCTTCATCAGGCCGTCCACCCCCGCCACGCCGCCGCCTTCATGCTGGCGCGTCATTTCCGACTCCACCGCCTGCGGGCAGAGCGCAAACACCTGAATGCCCTGGCCGCCGTAAGTGATCGCCAGATTTTCCGCCATGCCCACCGCGGCGTGCTTGGTAACGGAGTAAGGCAGGGATCCGATCTGGCTCAACAGCCCGGCCGCGGAGGCCGTAATCATGATCGCGCCGCCGCCGCGCCGGATCATTCCGGGAATGACCGCCCGCGCCACGAAGACGTGCGCCAGCACGTTGATTTCCCAGATGCGCTGCCAGGCCTCGTTATCCACTTCGTAACCGCCGATGGCGATGATGCCGGCATTGGAGCAGAAAAGATCCACGCCCCCGTACTTGTCTTCCGTGAATTTAACCAGACCGACGATATCCGATTCTTTGCGCACATCGCAGACAAAAGCCTCTCCGCCCACTTCCCCGGCGACGGCCTTTGCGCCGGCTTCATTGATGTCGGCGGCAATGACGGCCTTCGCGCCCTCTTTCGCAAACCGCTGACACAGGCCCCTGCCGATGCCGGAGGCCCCACCCGTTACAATGATGATTTTCCCTTTAATCTCCATATTCACCTCGCTTGATTTTTCCATGGATCCGGCAATCGTTTATGAGCCGGCCAGTTCTCTGGCGCGCCGCGCGGCCGCCTCCACGGCCCCCGTCAGCGTCGCGCGTATTTTCCCTTCTTCCAGCACCCGCAATCCGGCGGCGGTGGTTCCGCCGGGAGAGGTCACCATGTTCTTCAACCGGGCGGGGTGCTGATTCCCCTCGAGACACAGGCGGGCCGCGCCCAGCATCGTCTGTGCGGCAAGCTTTTCGGACAGGTCCCGGGCGAGCCCCAGTTGAACGCCGGCATCCGCAAGGGCTTCGATGATGACGAAACAGTAGGCGGGACCGCTGCCGCTCAGCCCCGTCACGGCATCCATAAGCTTCTCCTCCACCTCCACGGCCAGCCCGACAGCCCCCAGCATCGCCATCGCATAGCGCACGTCATCGGGGCGGGCAAAATGCCCGCGCGTCACGGCCGCCGCTCCTTCGCCCGCCAGCGCGGCGACATTGGGCATCACGCGCAGCACGCGCGGTTTTTTGGTCAACCCTTTTTCAATGGCCTCCGTCGTCACACCGGCGGCGATCGAAATGAACAGCTTTGAGGAATTCGAAACCTGCCGAATCTCTTTGAGAAGGTCGGGAAAATTCTGCGGTTTGACGGCCAGAACAACAATATCGGCCTGCTTCACCGCCTGGCGGTTGTCCCCGGTGACCCGCAGCTTCAGCGTGGAATGCAGTTCCTCCAGCCTCTCCGTGTCGATGTCCGATACGATGATGTTCTGCGGAGCAAGGAGTTTCCGCGTAATCATCCCCCGCGCCAGAATTCCGCCCATCTTGCCTCCGCCGAGAATCGCAACTTTCTTGCCTGTAAACATGGTTATGTCCTCCGGATGGCCAATACATGCCTTTTTTCCCGGCATCCTGTCAATACAATATTGAAGATTGTATAAAATCCCGCTTTTGTGGTAGTCACCGGCTGGGGAGGGAAAACGCATGCTGAAACATTTCAAGGTCGGGGACGACAACATCGCCTGCTGGGTCAATCCAGCCGATTTCGGGGCCCACTCGCAAAGTCTGGTCTTTCTTCACGGCTCCGGAGGCAATTCCGGCGCCTGGTCCGAACAGTATTCGGTCCTTTACAAATCATTCAACATCGCGGCCGTCGATCTTCCGGGACACGGGCAATCGGAAGGAAGCGGAGAGAAGGAGATTTTTGCCTATGTCCTTCGCTTAAAGGAAATCCTCGAGGTTTTACAATTGAAACGCCCGGTTTTGGTCGGACACTCGCTGGGCGCGGCCATTGCCCTGGGTTTTGCCGTAAAATATCCGCAGGATGTGAGCGGCATCGTGGCGGCGGGCGGCGGCCTGACCATGCCGGTCAATCCCGACATTCTGGACGGGTTTGCAAAACAGCCGGATTTGATCCTGGATTTGATGTGCAAATTCTCCATCGCCAAAGAGAACCGCCCGAAGCTCTTTGGGCCTCTGCGGGAAAGCCTGGGCCAAGCCCGCCTTGACGTGGTGGCGGGCGACATGCTGGCGTGCAGCAAGTTTGATCTGACGGAAGAAACGCAGAACATCCGCGTGCCGGTGCTGGCCATTTGCGGCAAAGAAGATAAAATGACGCCGCCCGCTTCCTCCGAAAAGATCGCACAAGGCATTGCCGGGGCAAAATGCGTCCTGATCGAAGGTGCGGGACACATGGCCATGCTGGAGCGGCCGCAGGAGTTCAATGACGCCCTGACCCGTTTCTGCGGGGAACTCGCTTCAACCTGAGATGCGAAATCCGGCCGGTGCGCCCTTCCCCGCATTCGCCGGCATAGAAGATGGGGTACCGCCGGATGGATTCCCGCGAGGCGGCGTTCCCGCAGCGAGTGAAAGCTTCATCGAGAGGTCTTTATGTTCGTGCTGAACAATTTCATCATCGCACTGGCGAAAGTCATCGACATTGTGCTGACGGTTTATCTGTGGATCATCGTCGCCCGCGCGCTCATCTCCTGGGTAAACCCCGATCCCTACAATAAAATCGTCATTTTCTTATACCGTGTAACCGAACCGCTGCTGGGACCGATTCGGCGAATGATTCCCCGGCACAGCCTGCCGATCGATTTTTCGCCGCTGATCGCTTTGCTGATCATCATCTTTCTGCAGTTTTTCCTGGTTCAGACCATGATCCAGGCGGCGCGCGGCTTTTAAGAAAGGCAAACGCTTTGACCGACACGCTCCTCATCCGGGAAACGAAAAACGGCTTATCCTTTGATATCCACGTCAATCCGCACGCATCCCAGGCGCAAATCGCCGGCATTGCCGACGGCATGCTGAAAATCAAGGTCACCGCGCCGCCGGTGGAAGGGGCGGCCAACGACGCCTGCATCGAGCTGCTGGCCAAAAAACTGGGGCTTAAGAAAAGCCGGATGAAAATTTCCGCCGGGGCCAAAGGACGCAAAAAGACGATCCTGGTAAACGACGTCAGCCGGACGGAATTGGAGCAAAAACTCCGCAGCCTGGATCTCCATTCTGAAGCATGAAATCACCGGCAGGCCGCAAAGCAGATTGAAAAAATGGACGATCCGACAGAAAAATCAGAAAACGCAAAAGTCGCCAAAGCCGCCGGAATCGTGGGCGCAGCGACGATGGTCAGCCGCGTTCTCGGCGTGGTCCGGGACATGGTCATCGCCGCCTTTTTCGGAGCAAGCTGGACGACGGACGCCTTCTGGGTGGCGTTTCGCATTCCCAATATGCTCCGGCGCCTGCTGGGCGAAGGCTCGCTTACGATTTCTTTCGTTCCGGTGTTTACCGAATACCTGCAGAAGAAAACAAAACCGGAAGCCCTGGAGCTGGCCGACAACACGTTTACGATTCTTTCCGTCATCCTGGCCGCCGTTTCGGTGCTGGGTATTCTTTTCTCGCCCGTGATTGTCGGAGTGATTGCCCCCGGCTTCATGGCCAATCCCGACCAATACCAGCTGGCGGTTTTTCTAAACCGCCTGATGTTCCCCTATATCTTTTTTATCGCGCTCGTCGCCCTGTGCATGGGGATTTTGAATTCTTTCCGGCATTTCACCTCCCCGGCTCTGTCCCCGGTGATGCTCAACATCGCCATGATCGCGTCCGCCTTCGCGCTGCACAACGCGTTCGATCAGCCGATCACGGCGCTGGCCATCGGTGTTCTCATCGGCGGCGCGCTGCAGCTTTCCATGCAGTGGCCCGCCCTCAAAAAATTCGGCGTGAGGTTTCATTTCCGGTTCAACCTGCGCCACCCGGGCATCCGACAGATCGGCGCGCTGATGCTTCCGGCCGTCCTCGGCGCGGGCGTGGGCACGATCAACGTCTTTGTGGGAACGGTTCTGGCCTCCCTGCTGCCCGGCGGTTCGGTCACGTATCTGTTTTACGCCGACCGGATCATGGAGTTCCCGCTGGGGATTTTCGCCATCGCCATCGGAACGGCGGCGCTGCCCAGCTTTTCCGCTCATGCCGCCGTGGGAAATACCGCGGAACTGAAATCCAGCATCTCCTTTTCCCTGCGGCTGTTGCTTTTTCTAACCATCCCCTCGATGATTGCCCTGATGGCGCTCCACCTGCCCATCATCTCCGTGCTGTTCCAGCGAGGCGCGTTTGACGCCCAGGCCGCCGTCTACACCGGCCAGGCGCTGTTCTGCTACGCGCTGGGGCTCTGGGCCTATTCGGTTCTGCGCGTTTTCGTTTCCGCTTTTTATTCTCTGAAGGATTCCAAATGGCCTCTGAAAGCGGGCATCATCACACTGGTCGTCAACGTGGTTTTCAGCCTGACCCTGATGTACCCGCTCCGGCACAACGGCATTGCGCTGGCCGGCTCCATTTCCGCGGCCGTCAATGTCGGAGTCCTCGCGTTTGTGCTGAGAAGCAAAATCGGACCGTATCTCGACCGAGCGTTTTACACCTCCGTTTTCAAGATTGTCGCATCTTCCGCCGCCATGCTGGCCGCCATCGGGCTTGTGGAATACTTGATGCCCTGGAACACGTCTTCGGGATTTCGGGAGCGGCTGATCTATCTCGTCTTTGCCGTTTTGACCGGGGCAATCGCATACTTTGTGTGCGCCTATCTTCTCAAAAGCCCGGAAATGAGAGCTCTTTTGAAGATGGTTCAAAAGAGGCTGACCGGCTCCGGCCATTGATCCCCCGCCCGATAAAACCATTGACTTCAATAGGCCGAAGTGATAGGAAATCCCGTCTTTAGCAAGGCCCATCAGCAGAAGACATGAAGGTAAAATATGTTAGACATCAAATACTTAAGACAGAATATGGAGCTTGTTCACCGGAAAATGGACGAGCGGGGCCAGAAAATTGATTTTGACCGCTTTATCAGCCTGGATGCGAAACGGCGGGACATCCTGCAGGCGGTGGAAACTCTGCGCAACGAGCGCAACAGCGTATCCAAGCAGGTCGGAGAGCTGAAAAAGAAGAAAGAGGACGCTTCCGCCCTGATTGCCAAAATGGGCGACGTCTCGGCCAAAATCAAGGAGTACGACGAAAACCTGCGCGTCATCGAGGAGGAGCTGAACGCCTTTGTCATGATCGTGCCGAACATTCAGCACGAATCCGTGCCGCAAGGAAACGGATCCGAAGACAACACGGTCGTCCGGAGCTGGGGCGAAAAGCCTTCTTTCTGCTTCACGCCGAAGCAGCACTTTGAGCTGGGGGAAAATCTGAACATTCTGGATTTCGGGCGCGGCGCGAAAATCACCGGGGCGCGATTCACGCTCTACCGCGGTGCAGGCGCCCAACTGGAGCGGGCGATCACCAACTTCATGCTGGACCTGCACACGGCAAACCACGGCTACACGGAGGTGTTCACGCCCTTCATGGTCAACGCCGAGAGCATGACCGGGACCGGCCAGCTTCCCAAGTTCAAGGAAGACCTGTTCAAGATTGAAGGAATGGACTATTACCTGATTCCGACGGCGGAAGTGCCGGTCACGAACGTTTACCGGGATGAAATCCTGGAAGAGGAAAAACTGCCGATCTACCTGGTGGCGTATTCGGCCTGCTTCCGAGCGGAAGCCGGCTCCTACGGCAAAGATACGCGGGGATTGATCCGCCAGCACCAGTTCAACAAGGTGGAAATGGTCAAGTTTTCCAAGCCGGAGACCTCCTACGAAGAGCTGGAAAAGCTGACCGCCAACGCGGAAGAAGTTCTTAAAAGGCTGGGCATCCCTTTCCGCACCGTCTGCCTGTGCACGGCCGACCTCGGCTTTTCTTCGGCCAAAACCTACGACGTGGAAGCCTGGATGCCCGGGCAGGACACGTACCGGGAAATTTCTTCGTGCAGCAACTTCGAGGATTTCCAGGCCAGACGGGCGGCGATCCGCTTCCGCCGGAAAGACAGCGGCAAGGTGGAATTCGTCCACACCCTGAACGGCTCCGGACTGGCTGTGGGCCGCACCGTTGTCGCGGTCCTGGAAAACTATCAGCAGGCCGACGGAACCGTGGTCATCCCGGAGGCGCTGCGTCCTTATATGAGAGGTCTCGAGCGGATCACTCCGTAACGCCGGAAGGACAGCCGGGGAAAAACATTACGATGGAGGGATGGCCGAGTGGTCTATGGCGGCGGTCTTGAAAACCGTTGACCGAAAGGTTCGCGGGTTCGAATCCTGCTCCCTCCGCCAGATAATACAGAACTTCTTGCAGATTGAGACGTGCTGTTTTAAACATACAGGCCTGAAAAAATCAGCGGAGAGATGGCTGAGTGGCCGAAAGCGATCGCCTGCTAAGCGATTGTACGCCCTTTAAAGGTGTACCGCGGGTTCAAATCCCGCTCTCTCCGCCAGTTTCTATTCGCAAAATTCTATTTTATCCAAAAAGTTCCCTTACCCTGGCTTTTAACCTTGCTTATGACGGTTCGCTGCGCACGGGAGGCGATGCCCGCCGGCGCCGCAGCGGATATTCCAACCGATCCGGGAGTCTATCGTTATACTTCCCGACCGGTTTGACAAAGTCCGGGTGATTTTTGATGCTGTTGAATTTCGGATCCTTTTGGGTCTTCACTTTATAGGACGAATCAAGCCCGATGGCTTCTCTTAAATCCTTTTCTTGCCCGCAAAATGGCGCCAATTTCTACATCAACGATCGGTAAACCACAGGGCATGGGATTGGTTTCTCATTGAAAGGATGCTGGCATCGGAACCATGATGAAAAAAATGACCGTTTTTTGATCTGACCTTTTCCAAGCCGTCCCGAGTTTCGCTGTCCGGCTGTCTTGTCTTTTCATCCGGGGTGTTGTATGCACACGAAAGTCCCGTCGGGAAGGCCGCCCTTTCACGGACCACATCCCCGGGACGGGATGAAAAAATCCGTCTGTAGATGCGTAGTTAAAAAGTTCACATTCTTATACCCTCGGCCGAAGCCGTCAGGCGAAGAGGACTGATTGAAAAGAACGAAGCGAAACGGTTTCACGATTTTGTCGTTATGGGTTTTGCTGCTGTCTTCGTGCAGCGCGGCCCAGACATCGGTAGCGCCGTCCTCGCCGCTGCGTCCGGTGATTCTCACGGGAACGCTCTGGCAGGCGACGTATCTGGCTTTTGAAACGGCAAAGAAAACATTCCCCGGCGATCCATGCGAAAAGGATGAGGAGGAGGGCGTCATCAGAATCCACCGGAATTCTTTTTTTCACGGCAACACGTTGATCACGATCCGTTTCCAGCGGATCAACGACAACAACTGGTTTGTGAACGTTTCCTCCGAAGGGGCCGGACTGAATCAGCCGCTGGTCAATCGATCGGTTTCGGAAACGGAATATTACCTCAAAGCGCTGGAGGACGCGGCCGCGGAACCCGTCAGACGTTGAAGCGGAAGGTGATGATGTCGCCGTCGGCAACGACGTATTCCTTGCCCTCCAGGCGCAGGCGGCCGGCGGATTTGACCTGCGCGTGCGAACCGCCGTGCGCCATGAAATCGTCGAAGGACATGACTTCGGCCTTGATGAAGCCGCGCTCGAAATCGTTGTGGATGGCGCCCGCGGCTTTGGGAGCCTTGGTGTTTTGCGGGATGACCCAGGCTTTGACTTCATCCTCGCCGACCGTGAAAAAGGAGATGCGTCCCAGGAGAGAAAAGGCGGCGCGGATGATCCGGCCGAAGGCGGGTTCGGCAATGCCCATCGAGGCCAGGAACTCTTTCTGATCGGCGGCATCCAGCCCGGCCAGCTCCGCCTCGATCTTGCAGCAGATGCCCAGTACCGGTTCGGCAAGATTCGCGGCCCCGGCAAATTCATCGGCAAACGCCGGATTGTCTTCGGCAACGTTGACCACGACCAGTTCCGGTTTGATCGTCCAGAATGAAAAACTTTTGAGCGTGAAGACTTCCTGAGCGGTAAGCCCCGCTCGGCGCAGCGGCTTTCCCTCCTCCAGGCAATTCTTCAATCGGGGCAAAAGCTCGTTTTGCGCCGCTTCCTGGGGCGCAACGGCTTTTTTGGACATCTTGGCCAGGCGCTCCAGCTTCTTTTCAATGATGAGGAGATCGGAGAGAACCAGCTCGTCTTCGAGTTTGCGGTAGGCGTCCAGGGCAATTGCAATATCCGGCAGGGAAAAACCGTCCACGACATGCAGAATGCCGTCCGTGCCGCTCAGGTTCTGGCGGATCGCCTCCCACGGATGTTCGCCCACGGCGTGTACATCGACGAAGGGAACCTTGGCCGGAGAGACTTTGGCGGGCTTGTAGATTTCGACGAGCTTGTCGAAGCGCCCGTCCGGCACGCCGGCCTGTCCGCGCACGACGACTTCGGTGTGCGACGGGCTGACTTTCACGCCGGTCATGATTTCAAACAGGGTGCTCTTCCCGCTTTGCGGAAGCCCCAGGATTCCCATTTCCATCAAGAGAATTCCTTTTCGATCCGCTCCATCGCTTCATTCAGCCGGTCGTCCGGCACGGTGAGCGAAATGCGGATAAAACCCTCGCCATATTGTCCGTAAGCCGTGCCGGCCGCCACCACGACGGCGGTTTTGTCAAACAGGCGGTTGGTGAATTCTAGCGACGTCATGCCTTTCGGCGCCGGCACCCACAGATAAAACGTGCCGCGCGGCGGCTGAAAATCAATGCCGATCCTGCGAAGCGTCTTCAACACCAGCGCGCGGCGGCGTCCGTAAATGGAGAGCATCTCTTCGATAAACCCCGCTTCGCCGCGCAGGGCCTGGATGGCCGCAAACTGCACGGCGTTGAAAATGCCGGAGTCCGTGTTTTCCTTGACCTTGCTGATTGCCGCAATCAGGTCGGGATTGCCTGAGGCCATGCCGATGCGCCAGCCGCACATATTGAAGGGCTTGGAAAAGGAATTCAACTCGACGCCGACCTCTTTGGCGCCCGGCGCCTGAAGAAAGCTGATGCGCTCCTGCCCGTCGAAAACGATTTCGCCGTAGGGATTGTCGTAGCAGACGGCAATGTCGTATTCGCGCGCAAACGCCACCAGTCGGTTGAGAAATTTCAGCGTGGCGCATGCGCCCGTCGGGTTGTTCGGATAATTCAAAAACATGGCGGACGCCTTTTTGGCCGTCTCCGACGGAATGTCTTCCAGGACCGGAAGATAGTTGTTCTGCGACAGGATGGGCACATTACAGGGAACGCCTTCGCCCATCAGGATGCTGGCGCGGTACGCCGGATATCCGGGATCGGTCATCAGCACGACGTCGCCGGGATTGACGCGCGCCAGAACAAAGTGGTGGCAGCCCTCCTTGGAGCCGATGAGGCCCAGGATCTCCTTTTCCGGATTCAGATTCACGCCGTAGCGCTCCAGGTACCAGCGGGCGATTTCCCTGCGCAGCGCAAGCATGCCTTTTTCCTCGTCGGTGGGGTAACGGTGGTTCTGCGGATCGCGGGCCGTCCGGCATAGTTCGTCGATGATGGAATCGGGGGTCGCTTCCACGGGATCGCCGATGGCCAGGGAAATCACGTCCACGCCGTCGGCTTTCGCCCGGTTGATTTTTTTTCGAAGCTCCATGAACAGATAGGGGGGGATTTTCTTTAACCGTTCCGCCGTTTGCACAATGAACATTCCTTCCTGATCAGACGTTATTGATACGCATCTTCAAAAAGCGTTCCTTGATAGACTATTTTCACTTTCCCTTCAAGATAAATTTCCGAAAAGGCCCCATTCTGACGGGTAAAATAGACACGAAGATTTTCGCCGCTCTGCACGGTCACATCCACCGGCGAATCCACAAAACGGCGTCCGGCGGCGGCGAGGACGGAAGCGACCACTCCCGTGCCGCAGGCCAGCGTTTCGTCCTCAACGCCCCTCTCGTACGTCCGGACCCGCATTTTATGCCGGTTGATCACCAGGGCAAAATTCGCATTGGAACCTTCCGGCTGGAACACTGCGTGTTGGCGGATTTCCCTTCCCGTGGCCGCCACGTCGCACGCCTCGGCGGAGGCGACAAAGCAGACGGCATGCGGAACGCCCGTGTCGATGCAGTCCAGTCCGCATTCGCCTCCCGACAAGTGCACGCGGATATCCTGCTTCAGGGGGGAGGGATCGGTCAGTCGGACTTTCGCCACGTCGCCCGCCACTTCCGCGTGGATGATGCCGGCCTGCGTTTCAAAAGACATGATTTGTCCGGCGATGCCGTTTTCAAAGGCGAAGCGCGCCACGCAGCGCGCCGCGTTGCCGCACATGGCCGCCGCGGAGCCGTCGGAATTGAAAAACCGCCACCGGAAATCGGCTGTCGCGGACGGCTCGACGAGCAAAAGGCCGTCCGCGCCGACGGACACTTTTCTCCGGCACACGCTCCGCGCAAAGGCCGGAAGGTCTTTCACGTTCAACGATAAATCGCGGTTGTCGATGATGATAAAATCATTGCCGCTGCCGCTGGCCTTCCAGAATACCACTCCCTTGTCGTTCATTCGAACCTGATCCTTCCGGATGTTTTCCGCGGGGCGTCCGCGCCCCGTCATTTCATGGTCCGGATGCGGACCTCAATGTCCTTTTCATCCTTCATCAGCGCCAGGAGCTTTCCCGTATCCGTTTCGCCCTGATGGTAGGGATACAGGACTTTGGGACGAAACATGCGCGCGGCGTCGGCCACCATTTCCGGCGTCATGGTGTACGGCAGATTCATCGGCAGAAAGGCAATGTCGATGTTCCGAAGCCGGCCCATCTCCGGAATGTTTTCCGTGTCGCCGGCAATATAGATACGCAGACCGCCCAGGGTGACGACATACCCGTTTCCGATGCCCTTCGGGTGAAATGGTTTCCCCGGCGCTCTCATATGCTGAAGGTTGTAAGCCGGCACGGCTTCAATGTTCAGGCCCTCCACCACCCGCTCCTCGCCGTTGCTCATCACCAGCGCTTCCGGAATCTGTTTGCCGACTTCGCCGTTGCCGACGATTTTGGTCGCCGCGGTTTTAATGAGCTTCACAGCTTTCAGGTCCATATGATCCCCGTGTCCGTGAGTGATCAATATGACATCCGCCTTGGGCAGTCTTGTATAATCCGCCTCCACCGACACGGGGTCCGCATGAAGGATTTTGCCCGCCCAGGACAAAAGGAGCGAGCTGTGCCCCAGAAACCGGATGACCAGATCCCCTTCGGGTGTCCCAATCGTATCGGATTCCATCACTGCCCCTCCTTACTTTTGCTCTTGTGCCCTTTCACTCCGCACCGGATGTGCGACCGTCTCCATATACCGGGCGGATAGCGCCTCCACCGGCTCCAGACAGAGGTACTTCAAATACGATTTGACAAATCCCTTGAGGAAAATGGCCGCGGGCAGACGATCGACGCGATCTTCCTCGATATGGGTCAGATGATCCTGCCGGATTTTCGTCGCCTGCGCGATCTGCTCCACCGTCACGCCCAGCTCCTCGCGGATCTGCTTCAGACCGGCGCCGCTCAGGGAATCGCCGGCCGTCAGCTCGGCAATCCGTTTGCTTTCACGGACCTTGCTTTTCAGGGTTTCCTGATTATCCAGGGACGGTTGACGGTCGCGGGTACGGCTGATATTGAAGATGCCGACCGGCTTTCGGTCAACCGGTCCCGCCTCCACGGCCCGGTCGAGTTCTCCCCGGCTCACCAGTTCATCGTCGTACGCTCTCCGGGTCCGTTCATCCACCAGAGTTCGGTAGGCTTTCTCCAGCAGGGCAAGGATTTCCCGTCTTTCCGTCTCCGTGAAAAAAGAATGGCTGGCCGCCGATCCGGGTTGGTAAATCTGCAGGGCGGTGCCGTAGGCCTGGCGGATTTCAAACGCCGCCGCGGTCGGACGGATGTCCAGCATTTCATAATAGTTCAACTCGGTAAAACTTTTCCGCACTCAGACCTCCCTGATCGCTGTGCGTCCGGCCCGGCCTCTTCTAAACATACTGCAGCATCAATTGCCGGCCCGCCGGCTGAAAGATCTGCCGCCCCGCGTTGCGCAGCTCGCCCGCGGTCTTGGTGTAAGGGTACCGGTCCAGATAAGACACCTGCTGACAAATCGCATCGTGAACGTGCTCGTCATAAGAGACATTGCCCGTAAATTCGACGCGCAGGCTCATGTGTTTTTCGACAATTCTGCAAACATGCGCTCCGAGCGCCGGATTGTCGCGCTTGTGCAGCTGATTGATGATGAGCCTGAACCGGAAGGCGTCAAAATCCTTCTGCAGATCCCGGTACTGCTCCGGATAGTCCCGCGCGATGACGTTCATCATGCACTCCGGCCGGCTGAAGGCGCTTTCTCCGAAACGTTCGATCGCCTCTTCCTCCAGCGCCTTGAATTGCGACACGCTGAAACCATACCGGATTCGCCGGAAATAAACGGAACGGATCAGTCGATACACATTTTCGATGGAGGTGGGCTCCGGCGTTGTAATGAAAATGCCGTTTTGGGAAATCAGGAAAAAATCGAGGGTATTGAAGGACGTCCCGGCGCCCAGATCCAGCAGGATGCAGTCATAGTCCAGCCTCATAATGGCGCGCATCGTCTTGACCTTCTGTTCGTGGGGAAGATTGGCAATAGCGAAATGATCCTGGGCGCCGCTGATGAGAAAGAGGTTTTCAAAAGGCGTCTCCACGACGGTGTCGTCCAGGCGCTCCGTCTTTTTCTGAAGAAAATCGGACAAGCTTTTCGAAGGATTGGGAATCCCGACCAGCGTGTGCAGATTTGCCGCTCCCAGATCCAAATCGATCACCAGCGTTTTTCTGCCCAGCCCCGCCGACAACCGACCCAGTGAACTGGTGATGAAACTTTTGCCGGAACCGCCTTTGCCCCCGCCAATCGGCCAAATATGCGCCATAAACCATCCGCGACAATGATTTTAGTATTTTCCTACACGAAACAAGCAAAGGATTCAAGAAAAATGTTTAATATTGCCGATGATTTAAAGCGGTTTGACCATTTTCAACCGGGGCGGCCGCTCAAAAACGGCTCTCTGCTTAAAAAACCGCCGCACGATTCAAGACAACTTTCTTGACTTATCCCCCTATTGTTTTTAAGAAGGCTTGTGACTTTTCGCACTCCGGGATGAGAAATGATCGATCACGAACCGAACATACAGGCAGCCCTGCTGCAGGATTCTTCCGAAGCCCGGCTGATGCTTAAAGGCGCTTTTGTTCTTCCCGACGAACACCTCATCGAGGGCGAGCATAAGGCCCGTGCCGAAGACGGACAGATCCTTCTGGCGGATCGGGACGGCCGGGAAATGTTTCGCGCCAAAGACATTCTGCTGTCTCCCGCTGCGCCCGCCGAATCTTTTTTCACCATTTTCGGCGTAAAAATCGGCATCGATTTTCACTGGCAGCGAGTGCAGGAACAATCGTTCCGGGGCGCGCTTTTTCTGTCGGGACAAAGCCGTACCACTTTTCACCTCATCAATAGGGTTCCGTTGGAGGAGTACCTCGCCTCGGTGATTTCATCGGAAATGTCGGCAAACGCACCCCTGGAGTTTCTCAAGGCGCAGGCCGTCACGTCGCGCAGCTGGCTGGTGGCAATGCTGGACCGGAAAAAAACACGCCGGCCCCCGCCCGAAAGCCGGCCGGATGAACGATGCGTCTGGCAGGACGTCAACGACCACGAAGGCTTCGACGTTTGCGCCGACGACCACTGCCAGCGGTATCAGGGCATCACGCGCATCGTTTCGGAAAATGTCGCCCGGGCCATCGGGGCCACCCGGGGCATGTTTCTGACCAGCGGGGATCAAATCTGCGACGCGCGCTACTACAAATGCTGCGGCGGACGTACGGAGGCTTACGCGACCGCCTGGGAGGAAGCGTTCTTCCCTTATCTTTCCGGCGTGGCCGACCATGACCGGGCGGGAGCGCCGATCGTGACCGAACGGGACGCAGCCGAATGGCTTCGCTCCAGCCCCGAGGCTTTCTGCAATACCGCCGATCTTGATCTTCTGCGAAGAATCCTGCCCTCGTTTGACCAAGAGACGTTGAACTTCTACCGCTGGCGGGTTGCTTACAGCCGGCAGGAGCTGGAGCAGATTCTCAGGGCCAAATCCGGTATCGATTTCGGCATTCTGCAAAATCTCGAGCCGCTGGCGCGTGGGCCTTCCGGGAGAATCTTTCGGTTGAAAATCGAAGGCTCACGCCGCACGGTCGTGGTCGGCAAAGAACTGGAAATCCGCCGTTGGCTGTCCCCGACGCATTTGCTCTCCAGTGCGTTTGTCGTCTCCATGGAACGGGATGAGGACGGAAACGCGCTCAGCTTTCTTCTGGAGGGCGGCGGATGGGGGCACGGTGTGGGCCTGTGCCAGATCGGCGCGGCAGTCATGGCGTCTGGGGGACGCGGTGCCGAAGAGATTCTGGCGCACTATTTCCCCGGAGCGGCATTGAGAAAACTGTATTGAAGCCATCCATGGTGGCCTGGAAAACGGGTGCAAGAACCAACTAAAGGAACTTCATGTCTGATCCAAATCAACCGGCAAACGACGGTTGCGCTTCGCAGTCAAAAGCATGCCGAGGCGGCAAAGAAAAGGCGGCAAAGGTGTATCGTACCATCCGTCGAGGAGACGACGACCCCCCAGGCGGGGGGCACGGCGAAGCCGACAAAGGCAGACGCATGAATGCAAAGCGCAATCCCTGGCTCTGGGTGCCGTCCATCTACATCGCCGAAGGAATTCCCTACATGATCGTCATGACCGTCAGCGTCGTGATGTATAAAAATTTGGGGCTCTCCAACACCGACATCGCGCTGTACACCAGCTGGCTGTACCTGCCCTGGGTCATCAAACCCCTGTGGAGCCCCTTCGTCGATCTTTTCCGCACCAAGCGCTTCTGGATTATCGCCATGCAGCTGGCCATCGGCGGGGCGCTCGCCTGCGTCGCCCTGACGCTGCCCGCAACCGCTTTTGTCCGCTACACGCTGGCCATGTTCTGGATCATGGCCTTTTCCTCCGCCACCCACGACATCGCCGCCGACGGCTTTTACATGCTGGGGCTTTCCACTCCCGAGCAGGCTGCGTTTGTCGGCGTGCGCACCGTTTTTTACCGCGTGGCCACCATCGCTTCCAAGGGCGGGCTGGTCATTCTGGCCGGCACCCTGAATGAGCACGGCTATCCGCCGGCTTCCGCCTGGTCGGTTACGTTTGTCGTGGTCGGCGCGTTTTTTCTGGCGTTATGCCTTTACCATTTCTTTGTCCTGCCCTTCCCCGAAGCGGACCGAGGGGCCCCGCTGGACAAAGGGCGCGGACTCGTGACGGAATATTTTCGGATCCTCACTCTCTTTTTCCGGCGGAAGGATATTCTCATCGTCATCTGCTTCTTTTTATTCTACCGGTTTGCCGAAGCGCAACTGGTAAAAATGGTTGCGCCCTTTCTGCTGGATTCCCGGGCTCAGGGCGGATTGGGGCTTTCCACCGCCGAGGTCGGCTGGATCTACGGCACGGTGGGCGTGGTTGCGCTGATGCTGGGAGGGCTTCTCGGCGGATATGTGATTTACCGCAACGGCCTGAAATTCTGGCTCTGGCCGATGGTGATCATCATGCACGTACCGGATCTGGTCTTCGTGTATCTGTCGCACGCGCAGCCGGAAAACCTCTGGATCATCGGCTCGGCCGTGGCTTTCGAGCAGTTCGGCTACGGCTTCGGCTTCACCGCTTACACCATGTACATGATCATGGTTTCCCAGGGCGAATACAAAACCGTCTTTTACGCCATCGGCACGGGGATCATGGCGCTGGGCATGATGCTTCCGGCCATGTCGAGCGGCTGGATTCAGGAAAAGCTGGGCTATATTCATTTCTACTACTGGATATTGCTCACGACCATTCCGGGTTTCATCGTGACGGCGCTGGTCAAGATCGATCCGGGGTATGGAAAGAAAGCCTAAGCGCCCTGCGGGGCGCTGAAGCGCAAGAAGGATGCCCGAGTCCCGGCCGATCAACCGGCCGTTCTCCTCCGGAGAGAATCCGGACCGCAGCCGTCAGGTCCGCGGGGAGCGCAAAAACCAAAGCCGGTGCGTCAGCACGTATCCGGAGAGACGATTTTTACGTAGCGCCATCCCATGTAAACCGCCACCAGGACAAACAACCAGCGCAGAGGCTCCTCCGGAATCAACTGAGCGATACCGGCGCCGGCCGTGGCACCCAGCACAATTCCCGGAATCATGGTGAAGAGCAGTCCGCCCGCCACATTACCCAGCTTCCAGTGCGTGAAAGCGCCGATGAATCCGGAAGGAACCATGACCAAGAGAGCGGTTCCCTGGGCAACGTGCTGCGAAAAGCCCCCCAGCAGAATCAGGGCGGGAATCATGATCGTGGCGCCGCCGATCCCCATCAGTCCGGAAAGAAACCCCGTGGCGCCCCCCGTCACGATCAGGGCAACGTTGGAGACGGCATCCGGCAGGACGCCGATCCAACCGGCCAGAACGGGCTTTAAAAGCAAAAGGACGGAGCAAAAAATTAAAAAACCGCCGAAAAACTTTTTCAATTTCCAGTCGGGCAGCCGGTCGGCCAGATGGGCGCCTGCCGCGGCCAGCAACATCGCCGGAACCGCCAGCAGAACGGCCGCTTTCCAATCCACCTGACCGTGAAGGCCGTAAGAGATGCCCCCGCTGATTCCCGTAAAAATCAACACGACCAGGGACGTGCCGTGCGCGCGGCATTGATCCACACGAAGCAGCTCCACCAGCAGGGGAACCATGATGATTCCGCCGCCGATTCCAATCAGTCCGCCGAAGCACCCGGCGGCCAGACCGATGGCAAAGCTGATCCACTGCGTCTTCATGATTCTCCCCGTTCAGAAAACGATAAAGGCATCGCCGCTCCAGATCATACGGATCGCAACCTGAAAATCAAGCCTTATGTACGCGCCCCCTTGCCAGAGAAGCAAAGACGCCGGACACGCAAAGGACGGCCAGAATCGCAAAAAGGATTTTCGCGCTTTTGATCAACAGCAAGCCGTTCTCCTGGTCAATGCCGCGATTGCCGATGATCCAGGCGAAAACCAGCATGGTAATCCCCATGCTCAGCATTTGCCCCACCATCCTCATCGTCGCCTGCGTCGCGGACGCGATGCCGTAATATTTGCTGTTGACGGCGCTCATGACGGCATTGACGTTGGGAGAAGAAAAAAGGGCAAAGCCGGTTCCCAGAAGCGCCAGACAAAATAGAATTGCCCAAATCGGCGTATCCGCCGCGATGAAAATCAAACCGGCAAGACCGACGACCGTTAAAGACATGCCGATGGAGGAAATGATTCGGGGTTCGTAATGATCGGACAGACGCCCGGCCAGCGGAGAGAAGAACGCCTGCAACAAGGGTTCGATGACCAGCAATAAGCCGGTCTGGGAAGGCGAAAGTCCTTTGACGTGCTGCAGATAAATACTCAGCAGGAAAGTGATTGCAAAGGTGGCGCAATAATGAATCAAAGCGGCGAGATTTGAAAAAACAAAAACCCGGTTGCCCAGAAACAGATGAAGATTGATGAGTGGAGAGCGATTTTTCAGCTGCCGGCGAATGAATACAATAAAACAGACGCCTCCTCCGGCGATCAGAACAGCTCCGAGGGATGACGTCAACCGGGAAAAACCGTACATCAGGGCAAACAGCGCGGCCGCGTAAAGCAATGAACCGCTCAGATCGAAAGGCTCTCCGCGCGCGGCGGACGGTTTTTCCTTCTCCATCCGTAAGGCCAGCACGGCGGCGGCCAATCCCAATGCGGCATTCACAATAAAAATGGCCGGCCACCCCAGGTGCTGGGTCAGCAGGCCGCCGATCAAAGGACCGACGGTAAGGCCGGTGTAAACCGCGGCAATGTTGATGCCCAACATCTTTCCGCGTTCGCCCGCAGGGTAGGCGGAAACGAGAAGGGCCGTGCCGGTGCTGAAGATCATCGCGGCGCCGATTCCCTGAACCACGCGCAGAGCGATAAAAAGGTTGGCCGTTTCCGGCCAGACGCCGAGAAGCGAGGACAGGGAAAAAATCAGCGAGCCGGAAAGAAAAAATATTCTGCGTCCGAAAAGATCCGTCAGACGCCCCATCGGCAGCAGCATGATGGCCGCGGCCAGAAGAAAGGAAGACGCCACCCAGCTCAGGGAAATCGCGTCCATGGAAAAATCCCGGCCGATTGCGGGAAGGGCGACATTCACGGATGACCCCATGAAGGGCGTCGTAAACGAACTGATGGTGGTGGCCAGAAGGACAATCGGGAGTTTTCTCGGAGTGGTCATGGGTCCCGTCACAGGATAGGGGGTTACTTCGCCCGGAAAGCTTTTTGATGCAGCGCGGCGAAGCCGTCCTTGCCGCAGGCCATCATCAACGTCAGCGGCATGAGGCGGCGCGCCTGCCGGAGCATTTTTTCCGACAGATGCCGGATATCCCACTGGGCGTGCGCGTCCGCCCGAAGGCGGGACAGATGATAAAGCTCCCGCGCGTTGCATTTCATGAGCACGCGCCTGCGGTGCGCGTTGGTCAGCAGATACGGCGGCGCCGACGGCAGTTTTTCCCGGATGCGGTTATGCACCCTTTCCGTCAACCGCATCACGGCCATGAAGTCTTTCTGCAGGCCGGCGGCGCGCACGGAGGGCGGAACGGTCACCCCCAGCCTGGGGTCGTAATCCTGCGCGATGACGGTGGCCATGCGGTGGCGCTTCAACTGGGCAAAGCAGCTCGCGCTGACCACCAGCTCATACTGAAGATCGATGTTCTCCAGTTCTCGCAACGCGGCGTCGTAGGGCTGCATATTTTCAAACACCGTGTGAAACAAGCCTTTCAGCTCGCGTTCGCTCAGTCGGGCGGCTCGGCTCAGGCACTGTCGGTGGCTTCGGCAGGAGGACGCAAACAAAAGCGCGGCGGCGGCCTGCCGGTCCGCGTCGGAAGTCGCCGACACGAGCCGAACGTCGCCGATTTTTTCCCGGCCGGCCTTCGCCGTCCCTTTTTCCAGAAGGGTTTCAGCCCCGGCCCGAAGCCGAGGCCGGGTCAGACGGTCGTAATCCGTGGACCGGGTATAGCGAATCAGCGACGGCGCAATATCCCGGGTTGCATGATAGAGCCTCTCGCTGAAAAGCTGCGCCTCCGCGATGGGCAGGGAGGCCAGCCGGCGCAGCATCAGTTCCAGATTGCGCGCGTTGATCGTCATGCCCAGCTGGGTCTGAGTGGCCAGCGAGATGGCGTAGCGCGCATCCTCCTTGGCCCAGCCCTCCAACAGGGAGCGGTTGGCGGGGTTTTCGGCCAGCTCTCTGTTTTCTTCAAAAACCCAGGGCCGAAGCTGCCGATAGAGATCATGGTAAAAATCGTTCTGCAGCCGGACCATTTCAACAAAGTTTTCCTTCATCCCCGCCCTGACGATTTCTTCGGGAACGACGAAGTCCCGGTCAAACAGAACATAGCGCTGGGATTTTTCCGTATAAGAACACAGACGGAATTTTTCAATTTCTTCGACCAGCAGGCGGGAAACGCCGATGATATCGATATTGAAGACGGCGTGTTCGGCCACCGAACTGTGTCCCATTTCAAAAACGATATTCCGATTGGACTGGCGGGCTTTTTCGACTTCGGCCCGGGCGTCGACGCGCAGCTGATCGACGGGTTTGGGGCTGCGGCTGATGCGGGCGTAGGCGGCGGAAATCGTTTCGGGCGTAATGTCCTGCTTCAGACCGCTCTTCTCGCGAAGTTCACGGATCCAATCATAATCGACGTTGTAACCGGCCAGCAGTACCTTCATGATCAAAGCCTCACCATTTCAATGCGCGGCAGCGTCCGGCCGAGAAAGCGTTCCCCGATGGTTTGAAAACGGTACGGCACATCGCTGACGTAAAAAAGATATTCCGGCGACCGGTTTGCCGTGTTGCCCAGATTTTTTTGACGGATCAGGTCGGCGGCAATGTCCGCCATGGCTTCCGCCGAATCGATAAGCCGGACCTGCCCGCCCGTGATGTCCTGAAAGAGAGGCTTGAGCAGCGGATAATGCGTGCAGCCGAGAACCAGCGTATCCACCCGTTCGGCCATAACGGGCTTCAGGTATTCCTCGGCGACAAGCCGGGTAGCCGGATGGTCGAACCAGCCCTCCTCCACCAGCGGAACGAACAGCGGGCATGCCTGCGAAAACACCTTCGCGTCTTGGTCCAGAAGATGAATGGCCCTGGCGTAGGCGTTCGAATTGATGGTGGCGGGCGTTCCGATCACGCCGATGGCTTTGCGGCGCGTCCGGGTGACGGCGATTTTCGCGCTGGCTTCGATCACTTCCAGCACCGGCACGGGCGAAAGCTCGCGGATCGCCTGATAGGCAACCGCCGCCATGGTGTTGCAGGCGACAATCAGCAGCTTGACGTCCTTCTGCAAGAGAAATTCAGCGATCTGCAGCGCATAGCGCTGGATGGTTTCCACCGATTTGATGCCGTACGGCACGCGGGCCGTATCCCCGAAATAAATGATATTTTCAAAAGGCAGGCGTTCCATGAGAGAGCGAACCACCGTTAGTCCGCCGATGCCGGAATCAAAGACGCCGATTGCCTGATTGGATTGAATGTTCATGATGACCCGTATCCCCGTCATTTCGTCATCGACATTTTTTGCCGTTTCGGATAAAAGCAGAATCCGGAAAAGTCAATGCGTCAGTGATATTACTGTACCACAACTTTTTGAAACATGCCAAGAGTTCTTCGAAAGTCCGAACGGACTGTACGGGCATGAGGGGGCCGATCCATGATTCGTTCGGAAAAAGAAATACGGGATCCCCGGCAAATCGACGCAATTTTACAAAGCGCGCCGGTTTGCCGGATTGCGATGAGCGACGGCGATCAACCTTACGTGGTTCCGGTGAACTTTGCCGTCCTCGACTCCCACCTGTATTTTCATAGCGGAAGGGCCGGCAGAAAAATCGACATCTTGAAAATCAATTCGTCGGTTTGTTTTGAAGTGGATATCCCCGGCGAACTCAGGCGGGGCCAAACCGCCTGCGCATGGAGCATGAAATACTGCAGTGTAATCGGTTTCGGTCGGGCGAATTTCATCGAAGAGGCCGGTGACAAAAAGAAGGCCCTCGATCTGCTCCTGAAGAAATATTCGGGGCAAGAATTCTTCGTTTACGACAACGAGGCGCTGGACAAAGTTCTGGTGGTTGGTGTAAGTATAGAAAAAATGTCCGGTAAAATCTCCCGTTGAAACGTGGCTTACGCCGGAAAGGAAACCCTCCGCCATGTTAAACAAGATTGTGATCCGCTATACCGACAAGCGTATTGTGAAAGGCGTCACGGTTGACTTTTCCCCTAACCGGGACATTTTTCACGTCACACCGATGGGATTTTCACCCAGCGACAAGCCCCTGGAAGTGCGCATCGCAGACCTGAAAGCTATTTTTTTCGTCAAGGATTTCGCCGGCAATCCGAAACATGAGGACAAGAAGAATTTTGAACCGGGCAAACCCGTTCTGGGCCGCAAGATCCGGGTGCTCTTCAAGGATGGAGAGATTCTGGTGGGGACCACCCAGGGGTATCAGTTGAACCGGCCGGGTTTTTTCGTTATTCCGGCGGACGACCAGTCCAATGTGGAGCGCTGCTATGTCGTCACAAAAGCGACGCGAGAAGTGAAATTTATTTAGCAACCGGAAGGAGGCGCGCCTCCTTTCGGCAGCATCCAAACGTTTCCTATGCCTGTTTACGCACAAATCATTCTGTTGGTCGGCGGCTTTTTGGTTTTTGTCCTGGCGGCGATGTACTTTGCGGGTTTAGGCCTGCGGCGGGTATGTTTCAAGATCATGGCCGAACTGGAAGAAGCGGGCGCCTACAAGGCGTCCCGGGCCATCAAGCTTCAGGATGAGCGAAAAAATTTCTTTCAGGTCGGCACGGGCAATTTGCGCCCCCGGGCGCTTCATTTGCTGATATCGGACCGTCTGGTGGTCAAGACGCCGGAGGGGAAATATTATCTGGACCGGGAAAAACTCGCGGAAATGAAAAATGCCGTCGGTAAATCCTCTACCGGATCGTGAGGGCCGACACCACGTCCAGAATCCCGTCCGTCGTAAAGAAAAACAGTTCGTGCGCGGCCACCTGCCGGCTGTGGTCCTCGGCTTCCCTGAGCATGGGAACAATTTCGATGGCCGTGACGTCCACCCATCGGTCGCCCATGTTGATGCGCACGACCACGCCCTGATCGTTGACCTCGTGCGGAATCTTGTAGGAACTCAAAACCCGTACGACAAAATCATTTTTCTGCCGGGTTACATAGGCCGCCCGCTCCTGGAGCGCGCGGATCTTCCCGTATTCCTGCGCCGGCGCCGGCGGCAAGAAAGAAATCAGCAGAACCGCCGCCGTCAACACCGTCCATATTTTTTTCATACCGATCTCCTTTGCAGAGAAGGCGCAAAGAACCCGCCCCTAAAAACGGCGCGGGGCCGCGCGGCCCGGGTCTATCGCCTGGTCAGCTGCCGGTATTTGATCCGGTGCGGCTGGCTGGCGGCCGCGCCCAGCCGGCTTTTGCGGTCTTCTTCGTATTCGGAATAGTTGCCGTCGAAAAACAGCACTTTGCTGTCCCCTTCAAAGGCCAGGATGTGCGTGCAGATCCGGTCCAGAAACCAGCGGTCGTGGCTGATCACAACGACACAGCCGGCAAAGTTCTCCAGCGCGTCCTCCAGCGCACGCAGCGTGTTCACATCCAGGTCGTTGGTCGGCTCGTCCAGCAGCAAGACATTTCCGCCTTCCTTGAGCATGCGCGCCAGATGAACGCGGTTTCGCTCGCCGCCGGAAAGCGTTCCCACTTTTTTTTGCTGGTCCGTCCCGGAAAAGTTGAAGCGAGACACGTAGGCGCGGGAATTGATCTGCCGGCCGCCGATCGCGATGACGTCCTGGCCGTCGGAAATCATCTCCCAGATGTTTTTGTCCGGATCGAGCGCATCGCGGCTTTGATCGACGTACGCCAGTTTGACGGTCTCGCCGATGCGGATCACGCCCGCATCCGGCTTCTCCTGGCCGGTAACCATTCGGAACAGGGTGGTTTTGCCCGCGCCGTTAGGGCCGATGACGCCGACGATTCCGCCGGGCGGCAGCGAAAACGTCATGCCTTCAACCAGCAGTTTCTCCCCGTAGCCCTTGGAAACCCCCTCGGCTTCGATGACCACGTCGCCCAGGCGGGGTCCGGGCGCGATAAAGATCTCGCGGGTGCCGGATTCCCTTTCCAGATTTCTGCCCAGCAGTTCTTCATACGCCTTGATGCGCGCCTTGGACTTGGCGTGCCGGCCTTTGGGAGACATGCGGATCCACTCCAATTCCCGTTCCAGGGTTTTGATTCTGGCGCTTTCCGATTTTTCCTCGTTCTTCAGCCGGTTTTGCTTCTGCTCCAACCAGGAAGAATAGTTGCCCTGCCAGGGAATGCCCTGGCCGCGGTCCAGCTCGAGGATCCAGCCCGCGACATTGTCCAGAAAATAGCGGTCGTGCGTGACGGCGATGATCGTTCCCTCGTATTTCTGCAGATGGTGCTCCAGCCAGGCTACGGATTCGGCGTCCAGGTGATTGGTCGGTTCGTCCAGCAGCAGAATGTCGGGTTTCTGCAGAAGCAGGCGGCAGAGCGCGACGCGGCGCTTCTCGCCGCCGGAGAGAACTATGACGGGCGTGTCACCCGGCGGGCAGCGCAGGGCATCCATGGCCATCTCCAGGCGCGAGTCGATGTCCCAGGCATCCAGCGCGTCCATCTTTTCCTGCAGTTCGGCCTGCCGGTCGCAGAGCTTGGCCATCTCTTCGTCCGACATTTCCTGGGCGAACTTTTCGTTGACCGCGTTGTAATCGTTCACCACGTCGATCGTGGCCTGAAGGCCCTGTTCCACGATCTGACGAACGGTTTTGGTCTCATCCAGGCGGGGTTCCTGTTCCAGATACCCCACCGTGTAGCCCGCGGATAAAATGGTTTTACCCAGAAACTCCGGATCGACGCCCGCCAGGATTTTTAAAAGCGAGCTTTTCCCCGATCCGTTGAGACCGATCACGCCGATTTTCGCGCCGTAAAAATAGGACAGGTAAATGTCCTTGAGCACCGGTTTCTTGTCGTAAACCTTGCTCACGCCGATCATGGAATAGATGACTTTGTTCCCTTCATTGGCCATGCGCCGCCGTTCCTCCCGCGAACTCCGGATTTCTAAATGTAGGGGAATATGTTCTGGATGATGATATTGAAATTGTCCTGAATCCTATCGTGGCCTTCGATGATGCCCATGTGTCCGGGGAACAGCATTTCAACGTCCAGATCAGAAAGCGTCACGATGCTTTTTTTAAGATGCGCTCCGTTGCCGCCCGGAAAATCGGTCCGTCCGACGTTCTGCTGAAAGATGACATCGCCGCAAAAAAGGGCTTTTTTCGCCGGCCAGTAAAGCCCGATGGAGCCGGGCGTGTGTCCGGGAATGGAAATGACCTTGAAGATTTCGTTGCCCAGTTCCAACCGCCCGTCCTCGAGCTGCATGTTGATCTGCATCTGCGGGACGGTCATGCCGAACAGGCCGTAAAGTTCGCCGCCGATGCCCTTGAGAAAATCCATCTCCTTGCGGTGCAGGGCGATCTTCACCTTTTCCTGGTCGAAAAGCTCGGATCCCTGGAAGTGGTCGGGATGGGAATGCGTGTTGATGACATATTGGATGTCCTTTTTCTTAATACCGTCGTTGGCCATCTGGTTGAGCAGATCCGGCAGATAGCGCGTGAGCCCCGGATCAATCAGGGCATTGACATTGCCGCCGATATAATAACTGTTGCAGTTGTTGTCGAAATAATTGGCCCATTCATAAACATAAATGTCTTCCCGGTACTTCATTTTACACCCGTTCCCCTTTATGTAAATTCATTGCAGTCGTTTTTCCCAAGCGTCATCCCGGCCGGTTCACGGCCCGTCGCGGAACAAAAATCCAAAGCAGAATATAGAGAAGAAATCCCGTACCGAAACACAGCACCAGCAGGGTAAATAACAACCGCCAGACCCAGGAAGGAATGGGTGTATGCTCTCCCAGACCGCCGCAGACGCCGCCGATCCAGCGATCGGTTTCGGACTTGGCAAATTCAGCAAACCAGTTGTCGGTGGTCATGGGTCCATCCTTGATCCGGGGTAAATGACGTCGGGCCGTCGGATCCCGGCGCCAGTCCGGAATCCGAAACGCGAAGCATTTTATTGTACCGGCGTCACTTTGTCCAGCGGCATTTGAGAGGAGCTGAAACCGACTTTTATCACATTGCCTTCTTTGTCCACCAGGATCATCATGGGCACGCCGACGGCATTGTACGCGGTGCCGACGGCGCCGTCCTCATCGAGCAGCGTCCGGTAAGGCAGGGCGTTGACCTGGGCGAACCGAGCCACTTTTTTGGCCGGTTCCATGATGTTGATGTAAATCACTTCCAGCCCCTTCGGCGAATACGTTTCATAAACCTTTTTGTATTTCGGAATCTCCGCCCGGCAGCCGGGACACCAGGTCGTTCCGAAAAAAATCAGGACGGGTTTTCCTCGCTGGGCGCTCATGCGGAATGTTTTCCCCTTCAGGTCCTTCAGGGTGAAATCCGGTGCGGGGGGATATTGCGGCTTGAAAGGCGCATTGGGAATGAACTGCCCCGAAGCCGGAACGGTGGAAAGGCCCAGAATCAAGAATAAACCCACAAAAACGCGAACGATCTTTTGCATGAAGTTCCTTTTTAAAATGCCAGCGTGCCGGCAGTATACAGAAAATATTCGGCCGCGCCAATTAAAATAATACCGAAAATCCTTGTGATAACCGTCATCCAGGCGCCGGACCGCGGCAATGCGGCAATGAGTCCGGCAAACGTCCCGACCAGAAGCAATAGCGTTCCCATGCCGAAGGCGAACACAAACAACAGGCCAATCCCCATGTATACGTGGGTTTTGAGGGCCACAAATCCCAGAAGCACGCCGAGCGCCGGCGCGGTGCAGGGGCCGATGATGAAGCCGGAGGCGGCGCCCAAAAGGAAACTGGGGATGAAGCCCTTTCTCCCGCCGCCGGAGTAATTCATGATTCTTTTGGGAATCGGAATGGATATTTTGAAAACATCCAGCATGGCCAGTCCCATGATGAGAAAGATATTGGCCATGAGAAAATAAATCAGCGGCGTCGTCTGCATCTGACCGAAAAGCCGGCCTGAAAGAGCCGCAGCAGCGCCGAGCGCGGCATACGTCACCGACAGCCCCAAAACATAAAACAGCGACAGCAGAAATCCGCGCAACTTCGATGCGGACCCCTGGGCACCGATGATTCCCACCGTTACGGGAATGAGCGGATAGGTACAGGGTGTGAAACTGATCACCACACCGCCCAGGTAAGCGGCCACGAAGGCAAGTCCAACGGATCCCTGCAAGTATGCGGATAAGTTGCCGATTAGATTTTCGATCATTAGCTGTCCAAAGTTTTCTTTTGTTGAATGTATCGACAGAAGAGAAAAAGTCAAGGTGAAATATTGCAAAGGGAGGACGGGCGCTTTTCTCCGTTGTCGCGCGGTGGCGCGGCCGAATAAAAGAAAACGGCCATTTCATCGGTCCGGGCCGGGGGGGCAGAGCATTGGAGGCCGCGAACAAGGCCTATTGCCCGGAGCCGTCCCCCGCGTGTGGCCGGCAGGCAAAAACCCTTTTTTGACATTCAAGGCAGACTTTGGTATAGAGATCGCCATTGGAATGCCTCGTTGATGAAACGGATATGTGAACTTTCAACCAGCGGGAGAGCTCCATGACGGTTTTTGAAACACCCCCCGGGACAAGGAAAATCAGACGGTATTCTCCGGCCTCTCTTGGCTCGTTCTTTCTTCTCCATTTCTCAAACGCTTTACACCATCTCCCAACGCGTAATTCAGATTCGTTACATCAAAACATTGCCTTGCACAAAGTTTTCGCCCGGAACACAACCGGCAACGGTTAACGGTCAGGTGGATACGGCCTAATAAATTTATGGGCATTTTCAGCACATGACGGACAAACCGTGTGCAAAACGAAATCTTGGTATTTTTCGTATCAAGACCAATGGATGGTTTGATTGGGGAAGGTGCGGGAATCATGTTTCCCGCGATCATGGCAATAACCGTTGATGACAAGGGAGGTCGCTATGGGCAGCAATCAGGGTCTTTTAAAGACCGAAGACTGGTGGTCGGTGTGGCTGGGGCTGTTTATTTTTATCCTGTCGCTTGGCTCGCTTGTGGGGCTGGATCTGCTCGGGTGGGCCGTCACCCCCAAGGTGTGGATGGAGTTTTCCAAATCGCTTGCGCCTGCGTCCAAGGCCTACGCGGGGCTCCATCCTCTGATATCCATCATTTTAACGTACCTGGCCGTGCTGGCGGTCCTTCTGGTCGGCGCCAGGGCTCTGGGCTACAACCTGTCAAAATTCATCTACGGTTTTACGGTGATTTTCTGGCTGACCTACATCTGTACGATGGTCGGACATTATGCCGTCATCGCCGCGCAGACGCCCGCGGAAATGAAAAAATTCGGACTGGAGTGGTCGCTGAAGCTGACCGGCGAGGCGGGGCTGATTCTGGCGCTGCTGGTCGGCCTCTTCATCGGCAACTTCATGCCGAAGTTCGCCGATTCGCTCAAGGAGGCGGCCCGGCCGGAATGGTTCATCAAAACGGCCATCGTGATCATGGGCGTCGGCCTCGGCGTGAAGTCCGCCGAGCAACTGGGGCTCGCGACGTCGATGATGTTCCGGGGACTTTGTGCCATCATTGAAGCCTACCTGATTTACTGGGCCGTGGTTTATCTGATCGCCCGGAAATTCTTCAAGTTCAGCCGCGAATGGTCGGCGCCGCTGGCCTCCGGCATTTCCATCTGCGGCGTATCCGCTTCGATTGCCACGGGCGGCGCCATCCGTGCCCGGCCGATCGTGCCGATCATGGTTTCGTCGCTGGTCGTCATTTTTGCGGTGGTCGAACTGATCATTCTTCCCTTTGTCGCGACGGAATTTCTCTCCAATCAGCCGCTGGTGGCCGGCGCCTGGATGGGGCTGGCGGTGAAGACGGACGGCGCGGCGGTGGCGAGCGGCCAGATCGTCGAATCGCTGATTTACGCGCGCAACGCGGCGCAGGGCATCCATTACCAGCCCGGATGGGTGGTGGGCGCGGCCACGACCGTGAAAATCTTCATCGACATCTTCATCGGCATCTGGGCGTTTATTCTGGCCGTGATCTGGACGACAAAGATCAATCCCAAACAGGGCGTTGAGGCCAAAGCCGGAGAAATATGGGACCGCTTCCCCAAATTCGTCATCGGCTATTTCGTGACGTTTCTGATCATGCTGATCGTCGGGCTCAACTGGCCGGACATCAAGTCGCAGCTGAAAATTTCGGCCGCGGAAAGCGACGTGTTCCGGAAGCTTTTCTTCGCGCTGACGTTTTTCTCGATCGGGCTGGCTTCCAATTTCAAGAAGCTCTGGGAGGAAGGCATCGGCAAGCTGATGCTGGTGTATATCATCGCGTTGTTCGGTTTCATCATCTGGGTCGGGTTGATCATCTCGTGGATCTTCTTCCAGGGCGTTGTACCGCCGCTGGTTCAATAATTTAACATGAATCCTATAAGGAGAGCATCATGACAGAGACAAAGATAAAAGAAGAAATGGAAAAGATGGAATATGAGCCCCTGCTGCCGATCGAAAAGAAACTGATCGGCTGGAGTCTTATTCTCGGAGTCGTGCTGCTTTGCGTCCTGGTGTGGGTCAGTTATACGTTTTTCCCGGCGGGACACTAGCGGCCCTTTCGGCGGATCAAGGCAGCGTTCAACGGGCGGCGGCTTTCGCGCAAAGCCGCTGCCCGAAACGCCATGCCGTTTTCTCGGAATTTTACAGCGTATCAAATGATTGCTTCTGCGGAAGCAGAGGGATCTTGCAAGACAGCCCTTTTTTAAGCGGGGAATATGCGCCATTGCATCCCTTAGAAAAGGAAAAGTTGTTGAATTAATTTACTGAAATCAACAAACAACCGGGCGCCCGGCCCGGGCGAAATAAAGCTTGACAGACTTCATAAAAAGAGTACTATTCAACATGCGAATGGTGTTCTAATAAGTAGGATCAACATGCCGGAAGATTTAGAACATGGTTAATGAAGGAGGCATACAATGGCAAATACAAACACCCCCCTGCTGGATGAGCTGGAAAAAGGGAAGTGGCCGAGCTTTGTGAAGGATTTGAAACAGGCCGCCGAGAAAAATCCCATGGCCAAAGATCTGCTCCACCAGCTGGAATTGTCTTACAAGGACAAAATCGGCCACTGGAAGCATGGCGGCATTGTCGGCGTCAAGGGCTACGGTTCGGGTGTGATCGGGCGGTACTCGGACCGTCCGGACTTGTTTCCCAACGTGCAGGCGTTTCACACCATGCGGGTGAATCACCCCACCGGCTGGTTCTACAAAACCGATACGCTGCGGAAGCTTTGCGACATCTGGGACAAGCACGGCAGCGGGCTTACGAACATGCACGGCTCCACGGGAGACGCCATTCTGCTCGGCACCACGACGGATCATCTCCAGAGCTGCTATGACGATCTGTCGGAGGCCGGTTTCGATCTGGGCGGCTCCGGGTCGGCGCTGCGCACACCCAGCGCCTGCGTGGGACCGGCGCGCTGCGAATGGGCCTGTATCGACAGCCTCGATCTCTGTTACAACCTCACGATGACCTATCAGGATCAGATGCACCGGCCGATGTTTCCCTACAAATTCAAGATCAAGATTTCCGCCTGCGCCAACGACTGCGTCGCCTCCATTGCCCGTTCCGACTTGTCGGTCATCGGCACCTGGAAAGACGCGATTGAGATCGATCAGAAGGAAGTCCTCGCCTGTGCGGCGGCGGGCATGAACATCCAGAAGGAAGTCTGCGATCTGTGCCCCACCCGATGCATGGAGTGGAACGATCAGAAACTGAAAATATACGACGAAGACTGCACCCGCTGCATGCACTGCATCAACCTGATGCCGAAAGCCCTGCGGCCGGGAAAAGAAAGAGGCGCTTCCATTCTCGTCGGCGGCAAAGCGCCGATTGTCCGGGGCGCCCTGCTTTCCTGGGTGATCGTGCCGTTCATGAAACTGGAGCCGCCTTACGACGAATTGAAGAGCCTGATCGAGCGGATTCAGGACTGGTGGGATGAGAACGGAAAATCGCGCGAACGGCTGGGAGAATTGATCCAGCGCCTGGGCATGCGGGTGTTTTTGAAGGCCGTGGACCTTCCCGCCGTGCCCCAGATGGTCAAAGCGCCGAGGACCAACCCCTACGTGTTCTTCTGGCCCGAAGATCTGAACAAGGAGGTGAAGTAAAATGGCTGCAAAAACCGATATCGGCCCCCCGAATTATAAAACGATGCTGCCGCCCGTGATTGAAAGAAATTACGGAAACTGGCTCTACCATGAAATTCTGAAGCCCGGCGTCCTGATGCACGTCTCCAAATCGGGAGATGCGCTCTACAGCGTTCGCGCCGGTTCGCCCCGTCTCGTTTCCACGGATCACATCCGCGAAATCTGCGACATCGCGGATCGATACTGCAACGGCTACCTGCGCTTCACCAGCCGCCACAACATCGAATTTCTGCTCGACAACCGGGATCGGGTCGAACCGCTGATTGCGGAGCTGAAGGACCGCGGCTACCCCGTAGGCGGCACGGGGCATTCCATTTCCAACATCGTTCATACGCAGGGCTGGGTGCACTGCCACACGCCGGCGACCGACGCTTCCGGCCCGGTCAAGGCCCTGATGGATGAAATCTACGA
>Ga0116147_1000983_pt1 | contig 32193 bp, 37 predicted proteins | sample AD_JPNHG3_MetaG_FD_89749 | JGI IMG/M metagenome (GOLD analysis project Ga0116147, IMG submission 89749) | Active sludge microbial communities of municipal wastewater-treating anaerobic digesters from Japan - AD_JPNHG3_MetaG | ecosystem: Engineered > Bioreactor > Anaerobic > Digestate | place...
AGAAAGCTTTGACCCAGTAAAAGACAAGGAGTTTATAGAAAAGGAAATCCTAAAAGAGGATTATGATGAAATACTTGTGAACGGCAACTCGCTTGTAAAGGGTGCAAAGTCGATTGATGAAATTTTTAAGACAAGTATGTTTAGATAAAGATTTTGGTGTTATATTTGAGTATTAAAATTAGTATTAACTTAACACAAAGTTGGGATCGTACCCATATTCAAATATATAAAGATTATAGAAATCTATTTCCAGAACGTTATAATGATTTCATAATAGAAGATCCATACGCTAATAATGAATATACTGTACACTTAGAAACAAAGTATAGAGTGCCCGGATTGGGAGGACTATTTCAAAAATATCTATTTCTAAAAGAGGGATACACTTTTTATTTGGAAGTAGTTGAAGATAAGAAAAGATATAGAATAAGATTTGAAGATTTAGAACAAAATAACTTAGACAACAAAATTAAATCCATAGATGAAGAATCCGTTGATAGTTTATCTAATATTGAACTATTAACTCATAATACAGATAGCTATACTAACATTACTGTAAAAGAAGGGCAAAGGAAATTGTATTTACATTACAAAATAGAAAGAAATAAAAAAATTGTTGATTCGGCCAAGGCTTTGGCTCTATATAACAACAAAGATTTAAGATGTGAGGTTTGTGGATTTTCCTTTTTTGAACACTATGGGGATCGTGGAAAAAATTTTATTGAAGGCCATCATGTCAATCCACTTGGATTAGATGACAAAATCGTCAAAACAAAAATAGAAGACATTAGACTACTCTGTTCAAATTGCCATAGTATGGTCCATGTAAAGTACCCATGGCTTACTATTGAAGAATTAAGAAACTTATATAAAAAATAAATATTACCAGATAATTTTGTCTTTCTTCTTCTTGCACTTCTTGCAAACTAGGAAAGTTTTCTCACTTTTAGGATCATAGCAATAAGACGCAGTCATCTCAATCGGCCTGGCCAGCACCACCCCGCACCTAGAACAGTAGTATTCTCTCATGCCTTCATTATCCATGCCACTTCGTAATACTTTGGCCTTATATCTATCGTAAATCCTGCAACCCTTGTAGTGGTGTCCCCTGCAAACGTCCAAGATCCAGCCACAGTCTTCGTATGGCTACCCCCAGTTGTACCAGGATTTGTTGTTGCAGTTGTTATACCTTGCAAGAATCGATCGATTAGATTGGGCGTTCCATTATTACCATCGCAAAGTAACCATCCTGATGGAATGCTAGAAAGAACTCCTGACCATGCGACTATAACGCCAGGAGGCACATATGATGGAAGCCCTGATGTAACATTTGTAACTGAGTTTATCGAGCTTGCACCAGCAACAACTGTTGCAAGAAGCATAGCATCACTAGGCACAGTTGCAGACGTTGAGATTGTGAGCCAGTTGGCTCCGTTATCAGAATGTAAGTAAACATAGTTAGTTTGATTTGCCGTTGCGGTGAGTGCCTCTACTACATCAGAAACTATTTGGTACATCCCGCCATTTGCATCCTTTACATAGGCTGTTCCAGCTGCAATGTTTATTTTTAATCCACTGTCTACAGAAACAGTAAATCCACTCTTTATCCCTTCAGAAAAAAAATCCCCGAAGTACTGCCTGAAATCAGCTGATGCGATATCCTGCCCAGCCGATACCTTTTTTGTAAATGTCACCTGATCACCTAAAATTCAATGACATAATACACTGTCATAGTTTTTGTATTGTCGAAAATTTTTGTTGGTGAGATCAATGAGTGCGTTAGAAGATCTGTTCCATTGGCGGCATAGAGCCCCAACTCCGTCCATGTGCCATAGTATCCTGCTTCCGTGCTGTCAAAATAATAAGTAGACTCGGCCTTGTTGGAATATGTATCATTGTGAAGGCTGTTTGGCACGTAAGATTTCAAAGGGCCTAATTGATTTGCGAGGGAAAGATCTGTTGCTACTGGTGCTGCAGTGCCAGTCCCGATTGCTAGCTTTCCAATAACGTGTTTGTTTGGATCATAATCGCCTGTGACCGCATCCGCAAGAGCAGCTTTTAGTTTGTTAGTAATCAGATTCTTTTGCCATCGCCCTTTGATTAATGTATCACGTTCAAGACTATATTCATCAATCTTGAATTTCCCAAGATAAGGATTCTTATCCCCTCTAATCATTTCAGTTATGTCCATTTGCTCACGTCCCATTTGGATTTGCCATCGTCAAACTTTGCTTTGTATCCTGCCAGGCTTTCAGTAATTGTTTCTGTTAGTGCAACTGATTCAGTTTCAGTTGTTTCCTTGTAATCTGTCGATGTTTCTTGCGATTGGAGAACGTTCTCAACCTTCAATCTCCTAAGCTCTGCAAAGAGATTTGAAAATGCAGAATAGAAGTCTTCTGCAGCAGTGCATTCAAGCCTCACTTTTGCAATATGAGGGTCGGTGATTTCATAAGAAACAGATAGTATTGTTTGATCTTCCAAGGTGACTCCAGGTATTGAAACTGACACGACCTCCCCGGCTTTCATCCGTTTTCCAGGGGGATTAATCTCTAGCTTGGATGCATTTTTCAAGGCGTATTCTATAATCTTTTGCTGGGCAAGCATCAAGGCAGTATCCGTATCTTTTATTGAAAAATCAACAATTGGGATATCAGTGTGATTATCAAACATTTTTGTTCCAGATGCGCCTTTGACGACCTGGACGCCATAGTAAGTTTTGAATGCACATTTCCCTTTTGCAGCCGTCCAGGAAGATCCGTTCTCTGAATACTTGTGGCCGTTTGCAGTTGTGTCATCATGCGCTACCTTGTAAGTATCGGTTGAAGTGCCGCATTTCTTGAAAACTATCCAGTGCAGTTTAGTCATGTCAAGCTGCACATCAATGTAATCAGATTTCACCCAAGAGCCATCTGTTGAAATGTTCTTTGCAGGTATTGATCCAAATCCAGCTATTGCCCCGGTAGGGCCAGAGTTATCCTCAACAACCATGAATTTAAATGCGTCAAGGGGATTCCCAATCTTCTTGATATATGCTTCAATATACAAACAATTTGTTTTTGACGGCGTAAATGAAGAAGCATAATGTTTGTCATGCAGCGAAACTTCAGTTGTTGCCGTTACCTGGCTCTGATCCAAAAAGCCTTGCTTTCCCCCGATGACAAAAACCCTGTCAAAGAACTTTGACGAGTCTTTCTTTATCTTTGCATTTAGGATGTGTGAAGAGGTAAGCGAGTGCGAAGCCAGCAGATCCGAAGGGTCATAAAAGTGGAGGTCATCATCTTCGTCAACATAGTAATCTGCGCCAACAAGCCTTGCGATTTTGTCTATGGCCTGGGACAAATACTCCCATGCAAATGAGATGTACGGGATCTGCTCGGTAAAGCTTTCAAGATTGTTTGTTGTTATTTCAGGGCAGTATCTAAGGATTATGTCTGCTATGATATCTGTTGCAGTTGTGTTTGAATAGTTCTCTGCGCCGGAGATTATCGTCTGGCCCAGTCTCACAGACCCGTAATCCTCCCCACTAAGAATCAGCTTATTGTGCCCCCACAAATCTATCTCAAAATCAATTCCAGTAACAAGCCCATGGAACACTTTTGTCTTGGGGGGATCGTTTTCATCAAGGAATAGGTATACATCGCTTCCCACCTCAAATCTGTCTGAAATTTTTCCATCCCGATTGTCAAGGACTATTTCAAAGGAGTCTGACTGCTTTCCTTTTTCGTCTGTGAATTTGGCATATTCAAGATCGTAGTTGTCTTCAAGGATTACTCCATCAGCCTCTATTGACCAGAAAAGCACTGTTTTTCCTGTGCTTGATGAGTCAATTGAAAAGTATGCTGCTGATTTAATTTCAATTGTAGGTAGGTAAGCAGGGATTACCTCTAAAGATCCATATGCTGTGAATGTGATAAACTCTATATCAATATCTACATCAAGAACAGTGACTGTGCCATACCCTGTGCATTCAATATGATTGGTATAGTTGTAATTGGTATTAATCCCAAATAGTGAACTGGCCTTAAAAATAACATTATCAGTCCATGTTTTTAGGGCCAAAGCCTCTATTGCGCCATTCACGTAAAAGAGCATTTCCTTTGAGTAATGCCCTATTGTTGCAACTGATGGAGTGCCAGTCCCTAAAATCTTTAGGATCTCAATGTCCTGCATCCAGCTATTGCCGGAGGATCCACAAAGGATAATTTCAATGTCATAATCAATGTCCTGCTGCAAGGCCGTTACAAGCGCCTCTACTGACACCGCAATGCCATATGACGCAGCTGAGATTGTATGGATTGACGATGCAGCAAGGCAGCCAACTTCTGCGGTCTTTTGTATGTTGGTGGATATTGAAAAATGGCTTTTTGTAATGGGGTAATCATAAGTTAGATTATAGGCGATTGTGGCCGTTAAAATGGCAAGCGATTCTCCTGCCATAGCTACTGTTTCTATAAGCGTGTCTTCATCTTGCTGCACCACAGTACAAAAACAAATGAAATCGGCTGTATCCTGAAACGCTGTCTTTCTAGATGCATCTATGCAGCAGGAAGATCCAAAAAGTATTTCCACCGATTCTAGGATGCCTGCTGTTATGCTGCATGAACCTGCTCCAGCATACACAATCTCTAAAGTGCACGATATATTCCATACTGCTGTAATTGAAGACGTAGTTTGCAATAAAATAATTTCAATATCAGTGTCAATGTCTTGCTGTGTCACCGTTGCTAAGGATTTGATGCCGATTGAAGGGGCAAATAAAGCGGGGCCGGCATAATCCAATTGGCCATAGCTAGGATATTCAATTATTTTGCTGTAGCTGGATGTGGTAGTTTCTGTGAAAGAGGATAAAGAAGCTGCCGTGATGAGCTCTAAGTCATAGTCAATGTCTTGTTGCACCGATGTTGCGTATGATGTGTAGCTGACAAGGGATATGTATGAGGTGTTTTGGATGAGGGCAGGTGTTCCAGAAACAGTGCATATTGCTGTTGCATGGTATGACGCCCCCAGAGTTATGGAAATGATCCCGGTGCAAGTTGTGGGTAGTGTGTCGGATAAAATTTTTCCAGCAGCCACCGATACGGAACTATAGCCGTCATAGGCGATTGTTTCAGAAAGATTCTGGCTCATTGTATAGTCGATAACGAGCTTTGGATCATATGTCGTGCCGCTGTTTTCAGAAGCGTAGAAATATGTTCCGTATGTCTTTACCGTTAATGAGCCAGGATCAGGAGGCGTATCTTGATAATCATAGTTATATTCTCGGATGCAGTATTTTGTGGTCCCTGTGAGGGATATATCCGCCCTTCCTTGAGAATCGAGGGTAAATGTGTGCCACTTTGCAGAACCACTATTTGTTATCGTCCCATAGTGATTTCCTGAATACGCTGCGAAGTCAGATGATGATAATGAGCTTGATTGGGTTCCCTTTTGAATTACAAATGAAGTGGAGTCATTCCAAGTGTATTCATAAACAGAAACTTCTGCAGATGTTATCGTTGCATTATCAGGCAAGCCTGATGTGTCAAAGTAGAGGAATCCCCTTCTGATTTGATACTTTGTTCCGCTTTTTTCATTGCTAGCATATGTGTTTACCCTGATGGCCGTTGTTGAAGCTGAGATGGATGATCCAGTTGACATCGCTGTGGACCATGTAGCTGAAAGTGATCCCCTGATATCCCCATCTTCAGAGGTGGCATAGTATGTAGTTGAATCTATGTATATATTTTTCTTGATGTTCTGTCTCTGGTAATCGCCATCTGTAAGTCCAAACTTTTGCACTGCATATATCCAGTTTTTGGCCTTATCATCAAGATATTTGACATAGAACAGCTTCCCGTCTTTCTTCACTATCTTGTGCACTAGGCCTTGTGCTTCATGGTCATGGCCTTCAAGCCACATCAGAGGTTTTGGGATCCATACCTTATCGCCGGGGCTGATTTCAAAGATGAAGCCATCAGCCTTCTTCCCTTTGTATTTGAACCCTTTCACATGAAGCTCATACCAGACTTCAACATCTTTCAAGCTGATCTTATCAGTTTCAACGACAAGAGATTCCCTTACATGTGTTTCATGAATCCTGTTGTGGATCCAAAGGCCATCGTAGATGACATGCTTTAGTTCGTAATCGTTTATCTTTTCTATCTTTTGAAATCTTTCAAATATGACTTCTTCGCCGTTTAGTATGATCCGGCTGATGGTGGCCTCCAATTGATTGCCGTATCCTTTACGGAGGCCAAAGTATTTCTCCCTCTTTCCGTCTTTCCTAAATCCAGCTGAAAAACGATTCTTATCCACTATGAACTTGTCGTCTTCTTCCCTTATAGTGATGTCAATAGTTTTTAGATTGCTGTTGTCATCTTCATAATGGACTGGCTTTTCATGGTGGACCCTCCTAAATCTACCTGGCGCAATTAGAAATGTTTTTGAAGTGAGAGTCCTTTTTTCAACTACTTCTTGTTCTCTCTCCACTCCTGAAAATTCATAGTCGTAGGACGCCAGGCGATCACTTCTTTTAAAAAATAAAAAACGTTTATGCCCTGGACTCAGTTTCCTTGATTGTTATTGCGAGAGAGTCCCCGTTCTCAACGGACTTTGTTGCAGAGAACTTATGCCTCATCAGCATGTTGCCCGCAGATGCGGCATCAAAGATCCCGACTTCGTTCACAGACAAGTTTCCAGTGAAATTAAAGGTCTTTTCCCATTTCGCCTTATAGTCCGCTTCATAGGTACATGTCGCAGCAGCCCTTGCGCCGCCGTTTGTTGTTATCTCTGTTGCAAGCGCAGTTTGGTCGTTTGCCTCTGCAGTTGTTCCACTGCCGAGGGCGATGTATGTGAAAGGAGTTGATGCGACCCCGTTCAAAAGTTTGGCTTTAATCTCTAATCCTTTATTCGTTATTGTTGCCATTTGTTTCACCCATAATACTTAGTTTTTCTTTTCCTTCTTCCTTGATCTTACCATCCTTGCTGATTACCTGCCAGCTGACAAGGTAATTAGCTTTAGATATTGATTTCATCAAAATCCTATCCTGCCTATCCTTGTTATTTTTTTCATAATTTCTTCGGCAATCCTATCGGGATCGCCATTACCCGAAATATTGAAAGTGTTGTGAATGGTGATATTTTTGCCACCCACTTTTGCTCCATCCTTGAAGGCCAGTATATTGTCATCAGGATGAAACTGGATTACATCCCCCTTGCTTGTGATCAGTGCATCATTTACTGAAGAATATCCTCCGCCATCCCCATAGAATTTCTGACCGTCAGCCTCAAAGCTGCAGACCTTGCCGGAGCAGGAGTTCCTCACAACGTTTGTGACTGTAGATGCCCACTGTGGTCCCATTGCAGCCACTACACCCGCATTTTCATTCCCCAAAACATTGTACCAAGCCATGCCAGGTGAACTTGAAGGGTCGCCTCCTGAAGAATAACTTTCATTATGCCCATCTGTTGTGTAGCTGCCGCTTTTGAAGGTCCTGCATCCCCCTTTCCCACCTCCACCTCCGGAAGCGTTTAGCATCTGCCTCACAGAGTCCATTGCGCTGTTCATGTATCCGATTGCAGACCCTGCGGTTTGGCCCAGCTGGACAATATCAGTCCCAGTTTGAGAGGTCTGGTCTTTGTACAATTTGAGAAGTTCTGTTGCAGTTTGCATATTTTGGGTGTTATTTTGAACTGCAAGCGAGTTATCTTTTTTGCTTTGCTGATTCTCTGTTTCTACCTTGGTGCCTTCACGAAGCCTTGCCAAAACATCAGCAGCCGTTTCAGTTTTAGGAGGGGGGGTAACAACAGTTCCTGGGCTAGACCATAGGCCCCTACTTGCAGCTTCGTATGGTGTATATGCCCCAGCTTTTTCATATTGCACCTGCTGACCTGCATAATCCCAAAGAGCCACACCGCCTGGACTTGTAGCCCTAATTCCAAAATCTATGACTTTATCTAGATGCAGATCTTTGATAATGATGTTAATCCTTGAAAGGGCATCTTCGATTATACCCAAAATATATGCCACCCTGTCGAAGGCATCGGCAAGTTTTGCGATTGCCTCCTCAGAGGAAGAGACACCTGTGAGATTCATTATTACGCCGCCAAGTTCAGAGCCAAGGCTAATCGCATGCGTAACTAGATTCCCAAAAGCATCTGCAAGTGGCTGCAGCTCGCCTGAATCAATCATAGCTGAAATCTTGTCGGCAATGTTTTCTAATGCCGGTGCTATGGCCCCGGTCAGTTCATTTCCAAAAAGAGTTTTTAGATTCTGGATCTGATTTTCATAGTTTGCAAATATCCCTGCTGTAGAATTCCGTAGTACTTCAGCACTACCACTAAAAGATTTTTCCATCTTTTGTGCAAGATAATCCATCTTTTGTGCAGCTGTCATTGATTTCATGCTGAGGGCATCAAGCACCACACCATTCTGTTCAAGCGTTGATGTGCTCCCGCTAAGCGCCATTGCAACTTGCTTTGTTGCAGATTCAAGGTCAATCCCCAAGGCTGACGCATAATCCTCCGCTGCCGACAAGAGCTTTAGCGATCTTTCATAATCCTTTGTTACACCAATTAGATTGTTGAAGCTTTTTCTAATTGAGATGTCATCAATAGATGTTAGTTCTGAATGCTGGCCTATTACCTCTTCAATCTGTTTTGAGTAGGACTGCATGCCTGCGCTTTTCAAAAGATTTGCTGTCTGTGACTGATACCTTGACTGCTCTACCGAGAGCTTCACCATCTCACGATTCAGATTTTGCACTGCGGCGATGCCATAAGTTGTGATGGCTGTTGCCATTGTTCCAATGGCGACTTCCGCCGCATGGCCCAAAGAATACATCGCCCCGCTGGCTTTGGATGTGCCCTTCTCAAGGCCGCCGAGTGCTGACTCGACGTTTTTTATAGGCCCAGAAGCCCTATCTTCGGCTGAGACAGTTATCCTGATGTTTTGCTCTTGCATGCTCTTTTCTCTTTTTGATCAGCTCTTCCGCCTGGATTCTCTTTTCTTCCTGGGTGTCTTCAGGATTCTGGTACAGAACATACCCCCTCACCAATCTTCTTTTTTCTAAGATTGTTAATTTGGGTATCTCCCATACTTTATAGCCCAGTTGATGCAGCACCTGCTCTTCAAGCAGTCTTGCCTTTACTTCCAGGCTCGGAACGAAAGGATTCTTTTATGTCACTTATTTCAAGGAGCTTTTGGACTAGGCTAGATATTGCCTTCGTCTTTCCAAACTTTTTGATTTCATCTGCGGAAAGTTTTGGCTCAACTGTATGGGCCGATAGAATCTCATATCCTTTTTGAGGATCTGAGAGCAGGGTTATTTCACCCTCTGGTATAGGTATGACCCTCGCTTCCTTGCCAGGCTCAATCTCTATAATGATCGCTTTCAGATCTCCTTTCTCATCCCGCTCATGCAGGAAGTATGATTTTTCTACTATCACTACAAACTCAACTCACCAGTTAGTCTTTGCAAATGGCGCTTCCCATAGCACATGGGCTGATGTTCCAGAGAATGAAAACTTGTAGCTCATCTTTGTGTCAAGCGGGAATACAGTGCTGTAGTCAGAAAATATGCAGTCAGAAAGGGTGATCTTTGCAGAATCAGATGCCTCGTCTGCATAGCTCTTGTCAATTACAATATCCTTTGCATCAAGCTTTTTGCTAGTAGAAGTTCCTCCAAGAACAAGCTTCTCTATTTCGTTTGCTGCAGCTGAATCTGGAACATATGCAGTTATTGACCCATTTATCGCATCAAACTTTCCAGAGTATGATGTCGATGGGGATCTTTCTGAAAGGCCGTGCCCAACGTCAACACCTCTAGAGATTGTGAATTCCAATTCTGTGATGTAAGTGATGCCTGTTATAGATCCAATGGAATATGTGAACTCGTGGGGCTTCCAAGCCTTTGAGCCATCAATTGCAACTGTTGTCGGTGCTGTGAAGGGATTGTTTATATCAAGATCTTTTCCAACAATATCAAGGGTCCCAGAAACAGGTTCGTTTAGGCCCATCTTAAATGACAAGCTCTTTGCATAACATCCAATTATCTGGGCCCTTTTGTCATTTGTCCCTTTCATAAGGCATGAAGTTGTGAAGGGAATGGGTGTGCCGGAGGGCGATATCGTCCATGTGAATGGTGGCTCATCCTCCAAGGGGTCGCTATTAGAAATCCCTCCGAGCATAATGGCAAACGGAAGAGCGCCATTGTATACGAAATCTATCTTCCCCTTTGCCTTTGCGGTGTGATAAGATATCTCTGAAGGGTATGCCATTGCGGCAGGATTTACTGCCGTTATCTGATTTTCAAGGCCATACTCATATTCAGAGTCTAGGCCCAGTATTTCATCAATCCCGCTTGTAGGTGAAGTTGGATCGACACCAACTCCCCATGTGCTTTCCTTTTTTACAAAAACGTCTCCTTTTGTGTAAACCATGATTATCACCTAAATGTCACGTACCAGACAAGGCACGTCAATCTTCATTGCGTTCACAGAAACACCGTTTCGCTCAGTTGCGGCCAGATCAAAGCTGATGTTTCTGCCATAAAAAGTCCCAAAATAATCGCATGTTGCAGATCCGGATTTTGTTTTTAGAGTGGGATTGTTTCTCACGGCATCTATGATTCCGGAATAAATTACCCCGATTTTGGATATACCGGAGCTCTGCTCTTCAAAGATCACAAAGCGAATATAAAATTCAATCTGCCTGTTGGGATGGGATAATGATACGGAATCAATGTTTCCTGCGATCATCTCGATTGCAACTTCAGGGGTCTCAAAGGAAGTTGTGATCTTTGTAGGCCTTGTCCACGTCTTTACATCGGATAGCCCAGTAGCAGTGCTAAAGATTCTTTCAACATTACTAAGAAACGAGATAGGATCAAAGCTCAACCAAGAACGCCCCTCAACTTCTTTGGAAGATGCTCTAGTATCAGCTTCATCCTGAGATCAATCTCTTTTCTAGATATGGCCTCTTCTGAAACTGTGTCATTTTCAAAAACAACTGATGCATGCGTTACCTTTGTGGTGCCTGATCTCTGACTTAGCTTTAGCCGAGACTCATAGAGTTTGTTGGATACATAGAGTGTTGCAAACTCCGATGCCAATACTGATTCTCTTGAGCCCTTTGGATAACCGTATGTGAGGGATGCCTTGGCCTTAGATTTTCCAACTGGCCATGATGAGACTTCAGCATCGCTTCCTAGTATCAGCCTGTCATAATCCACTACGATCTTTGAGGGCGTTACAGGTACTCCATCTATCTTGAGTGATTCGATTGAAGTTATTGGAGTATAAGCTTTCAGATACAGGCCGTTTGCACGGCGGTATGCACCGTAGTCATCTGTTGAGAAAATATCCCTCGCCCGTATGTCAATAGAAATGTCCTCTATTTTTCTGGCCCTAAAATTAAGGCCAGTCAACGATTCTATCAGTGAATCTGCCTCGTCAAGCCAGGAGTTTCTTATCTCTTGGGCGTCATTGTGGGAAACTTCAGAAATCATTTTCGGTGATGAATAGTTCCCGTGGCCTAAAAAATAGGGCCTAAGCTTTATGTCAGCAGGGTATTCTCTTGATATCTCGTTTAGCTCTTTTGCACCTAGATCCTCACTTGCTATTAGCTTAGCTGTTATGCCTTCCACTAAATTTAGGGCCGTAACTAGTTCGCCAAGAGTGGCGTTTGAAAGGTCAATCTCCTTTGTACCATCTATGAAAAGCGCTGAGTTCTCAATCCAGAGCTTTGCTTCGGATTTTCCAGAATAAGAAATCGACAGAGCATCCATTTTTAAGTCCCCATGAGCCAGAGCAGTATTGAAATAATTGAGAAGATTATCCCGCCGCCAACTGCAAACTCAACTATAGTTATTGCACCAGACGCCCTGTCCTGCCACGTCTCAAGGGAGTTTAATCTCTCCTCATGATCCTTGTATGAGTCGCACTGGTCGTTTAGCTTCTTCTTTATCCATGAGAGGTCAGTCTTTATCTCAATCAAGATGTCATGATCGGCGGGGTCCATGTTATTCCTCTAGTATCCGACAGCCCGCCAGATTCCATTAGCGTTTGCTTTTGTGACTATGGTTACTGCCCTGCCGCTACATGGAAATGATTCGTTAATTGCAGCTGCATCTGAAACTACGGCGGACCCTGTGAACTCAATTGTGATAGACTCACACACCACAAGCCCTGTGTCGATGTCCCCTCCTGTATCGGAAACGCCGTTTGTGAAGACGCCCCATGTAGTGGCCTTATCTCCACTCTTCCCATATCCCTTGATTTCACTAGAAAACGCCATCACTTCACCCTTCTATCCTTCTTGATATCCCCAAGTTCTATGCTTTCAATCACCGTGAATCCGCCTTTATTCTTCAAAATCTCTATGTCCTCTGGATCCTTTACCTCTGAAACTTTGTCTCTTCCAGTGAACTGGTAGATTATGCCCGTTTTTCCTTGGAAGGTGTAGTAAGTCTCAGGACCGTCGTATCTGACTTTTGCCATAGTGATCACCTAAAATAAAAATAGGCCTATTTTAGGCCTCGTATCTTCCCGTGCGCCTTAAAGCGGTCGCACCATATCTCACCAATCCATGAGAATACGCCTTCAGTGCCGAACTTGTTCTGGATGAAGGGATCGCTTGTTTCAACATAAGTTATTGGCTTTAGCACTTCAAGCGATATGTGATCCAGGTCAAGTATGTAGATTCTTGATATAGTGTCCTTAGGGACATTGTTGCTCCTTAGAATCGGGATGCCATCAAAAGTAGCGACAGGTATGCCTGCCTCCTTTCCCCTGACCTTTATCCCGTTCACAGTAAATTCGATATAGGCGTCAGGTGTGTAGACCTCTTTTGGCCTTTCAAGCTGGGCTATACGCTTTGCAGTGTCGTAACCTGTCAATATGGCCTTATTTTTCCTGCCCCCTCCATCCCAGTACGGCTCACACTCTGCTATGACGTCGTCTATCATGGAAAGTGTTAAGGTCCTGTCAGTCTCAGTGCCGGATGATCCCCCATGTGAAACATTGGCATCTGTCCAGCTTGCTGCGGCATCCCTGTCAAGTCCGTAGACATCCCCCTCGTTTGTGGTGAGCTCAGTCTCTGAAACTTCAGAGTAGGATGAGATGATCCTGTCAAGCGGAGTGATTATGCTTCCATCAGTTGCTGCACCGTCTGCATCTGCTAGGATGTTTCTGTTTAGGGTATTCCTAAACTCATCAGCAGTGTATGAAACAACATCAGCCCACTTTATGGTGTCATCCTTTTGCTCTAGGAGCCTCTCCATCTCCGAGATGTTTGTTGCCCTTGCAACTGTATGCGGTGTCACAGTTATCTCTGCAAATGTCGGCTTCTTTGTCTCAGGTATCGAACCGTCCTCTGTTATGTGGCCGCCTGTTGTAAGGCCTGCAGCTGTAAGTGCTCTGTAACCTGACTTTGACCAAGGTCTTTTTGGTAGCAGCGCAAACGCATTTGATTCAGTGACAATTTGAGAGTAAAGAGTTGCACCGAACAGAACGTTTCTCACCGCCGTAGTTGATGTTAGAACAGGTGCATCAGCTTTAGCAAGTTCTATTTCCTCTGCTATGTCGCTTGCCCTGCCATACTTCTGGAATACTTTTAGGTCCATCCCTGAATTTTTCAGAGGCTGCCAATAGTAGTAGTCCAGCATATCCTCATAGCTCTTGAAAAATGGAGCTGTCATCATATCCTCTTCTCTGATAGGATTGAAACTATGTCGCTAGCTGAGATGTCCTTTTGGGAAATCCCTTCAGACTTCTGCACTGGCCTAAACTCTGAGAGGATCTCTTTTTTTATCTCCTCTCTGATATTTTCAAGTTCGATTTTAGGGCCGGCATCTTTTTCCGTGGCCTTAAGAATGCCAAGGATTTCATCTATTCTTGAAAGCGGCTCAAGCCTCTTTTCAAGATCATTCCTGTAAGCCTCAAAGTCGGAGCGGGTAAGAACCTCTGGCCCCTTCTTCTCTTGCTCTATTGTTTCTTCAGGCATTTTATCCTCTTTTAATATGTCAAACTGTGCCGCAGGATTTGCACCAGAGCGGCAGATTGTGACCGCAGAAAGATTTAGGTCTGACACTATCCTTGCGCAGCCCTCGCTTGATTTACAGGGCCTAGAGTTTAGGACGTTTCCAGAAATAGAGTAAGACCTGTACTCCCCGTTTTCTATAGCTTTTCTAACCTCTCTGCAGTACTCGGTGTCGTCCCACACTTTGGCAAGGACGAACAGCGCCTCCTTCTCTTTTTCAAGGCCAGTAAACTTGGAAAGCTCTTCGTCATTTGGCGGCCTTACCTCGGTCTTATAGATAAGGCCCTTCTTCTCAAATGACCCGACAATCTCCCCCACTATCTGGTCCTTGTGGTCGACTGTGACCCTGGCCCGCTTCAAAAGTTCTGGCAGGGCCTTTTTCACTGCATCAATTCTTATGATGTCTCCCTGGCTATCAAGCATCTCTACCGATGCTGGACCAAATATGAAGAAATCGCCTTCCTCATTAACCTTGAAGAACTCCCCCTGAAACCTAAATGAGTCTTTCATGATCTAAACTTCAAGCAATTCTCTGATTCTTTCATTTATCCTTAAAACTGTCCTGTCAAGCTCTTCAACTGCGGAGTTGTAAAGGAACTGCGTTCTTGTCATCCTTCTTTTCATTGGCACGCCTAGCGGAGGGGGCTCGACAAACTTGGCATACATGGCAAGGGCAGAAACGTTAGCAGAATCCGATGCCCTTCTAGAAATTATGGACTGCCTTAGATTTCCAGTCCTGACGGGTGATCTTGACTTTGCAAGATTTGAAGTCATAAGTGCCCAGTTTGAAATCTCTTGAGAAACTATGATCCCAAACTCTGATGGTGCCTTTTCAAGAATAGTCTTCAAAGGCTTTGTCTTGATATCAAGGTTTAATTGAATCATTTTATTCCAAGCGCCTCATTTGAGCTGTCATATGCTGGAAGCGGCTTGAAGGTAATCCCCTTGTCGCCTGGATACGGCTTTTTGTGTAATACCTTTAGAATCCATATCTCCTGGGGTATGCCTTCGGGAAACGCCACACACTTCTTGTTATTTTGATAGTGAGCGCACATCAAGCACAAATTAATTCCACAGGTCAAAAACTCGCCTGCAACAAATCTTTTCATAGAATGATCATCAGATAGATTAGGTATTTGCATCACCTAGATAATCTACATCATATATTTTGACCTTTATGTCCTTTTGGATTTCCGGATCCCACCCCTCACCGTATAATAGCTCCTTTTCAGAATCAGTTAGATCCCTTATAGAGGTGCCATTAATATGAAATATTGACCCATTTGACAGGATAACTTCCTCTTGGGCATATCCATAGGAGTTGCCTATGTAGATCACCTTTGTGCCGGACGGGACATGTATCTTTAGCATTGTTATGTGCCCATCATTTGGATCCATGTAATGGTAGCCAAAGGCAAGCGCTATTGAACTTTCCTTGCTAGTGCTTGAAAATCCCTTGTCATCAAAGACATTTTTTAAGTCAGGATCTAGAATGTTTGAGAGGATGTCCTTTTCAGATAGCCCCCTCCACAGTACGACCCCTTCCTGATTTATTGCACTTTCTGGAAGATTAAGTATCTTTCTTAAGGTCCTAATCGCCTTTAAGGCACGCTCAATCTGAAGCTTGTAAGTTATTCTTTCAAAATAATCCTTGGGATGTCTTAGTATAGTGTTTATGTAGTAGGAAGTTGAGGAGTATTCCCAAAGAGTGTCATGCATCTCCTCTGTGAAGTCCTTTCTCTTCTCTGCTGGAATTTCATCCCACTTTCTTTTTATTGGCCCTACTCTAAACTCGTAGTGGCATCTGCAGTTTGGATGCAAAGGCGGATTGCCGTATGAAGTTTCAGAGTCTATGCTTATCCAGCCTTCCTTAGAGGCATGGATGCAGCTTGTGCATGCAAGGCCATCCTCGGTAAAAATAAATCTTTTCTCAGTTGCCCCTAGATCTTTAGCCGCCTTTTCGGAAGCAAAGTTAAACGCCCTTGAACCTTCCGTTATGGCTACCATCTGCCAGTAGTAGGAATTCCTCCTACCGAAATACTCTTCGGAGAGCCTTTTCTTGATGACCCCCAAGTTGTAGCCTTTAAGCGCCTCTTCTTCAATGATTTTGAATATGCTCTCCTTTTCCTTCTCTTCCCATTTCTCAAAGAAGTGTGACGGGAAGGCATCGAAGTATTCTTTCAGGTGCTTTAGGATCAAAGGATTTGCTTCATCTTTGAACAATATTTTGGAATAATCAGAATAAGTCTTGTTGTAACTTTGGCTAAAAATTAAGTAGATATGATTTATAAGCTCTGCATCTAGCTTTCTAGCAGTATTTGATACTATAGCATTTATATCGCCGGTAAAACTGGCATTATCTTTGCCGTATGCATCTATAATTTGAAAAAGATTGTCCTCATAATCTTTTGAGATGTTGAGAAGATTTGATGAAAGATCATCGAACAGCCTGTCCTTTGGCCCTTTCTGTTTTTTTATTTCAGTATTTTTTATTTGTGATTTTTGCTTTAGTATCGGATTTATGGCGCCGTCATCTGAAATTTCCACCTCATACCCAGAATTTCTGTAGATAGCAATTGTTTCTGCCTTTAGCTTCTGGACTAAGGCTGATTCCTTCTTATCCTCCCGCTCTATCTCTTCAAAGTCAAAGTACCAGTCCGTTATGTCAAGAGCAGAAAGCAGAACGGTGTTCAATGGTTCGGAGATTGTTCTCATCCATGCCTTTACGGTGTTTGCCATGACATCGATCTGAAGCATTGGATTGTTCCCAGACTTTCCGCTCTCAACAGTGCCTGCAAATACTGGCGTAACTCCATAGTTTGAAAGAAGCATGTCACGGTAGTAGCGGTGCCACTCTAGCGCCTGGAGCTTTGAAGGATCTGAAAGGACGTCATGGACCTCAATCTTACCTTTTGAGTTCCCAAGAAAGAGATTGAATAGTTTTGAACCAATACTTTTTCTCTTTTCCGCCATTGAGGATATGGCCTGCTCAAGTGAAGCGACTTCTTCCTGGGTGTAACCTTCAAATGCAAATATCTTTGCAAGCGTACCCTTCTCAAAGGTGTCCCTGTTTAGAAGATCCAGATTTAAGGCCGCCTCAATCTGATTTATACATGCCTGGATAATCGGGATGCCGTAGTCGTCCGGCAATCTTCTATTGAAGTGCCCCTCGATTATCTCTTTTTTGGAATAGCGCCGTCTTATGCTGCTTCCAGAATAAAGAATGTAGGCTGTCTCCCAGAGCTCTATCTTGTGCTTTGGGCACTTCCCCTTGGAATCTGAAAGGTATTCTTCATCAAGGATATTGCATAATGGGCAGAAGTAAGCCCATCCAGGGTCGCCTCTTCTTACTTTGCTTATGAGGAGCGGATTTTCAACATAGAGTGCTTGAGGCTCATCCATTAGGAAGAATTTTCCCTTATCGTTTTGCCTTATGTATGAAAGGGATAGGTAATAGTCATCGATTGAAAGCTCCCATTTTAGGGCCGACCTTATGATTGAGTAAAGATCTATGTCAGGGTGCGGATTGTCTATGAATGTTTCAAGTTTTTTCTTCTGCTCTAAACTTGGCCTTAAAATTGGGCCACCACATTCACATATGCCACTTTCTGGAGTTTGATCATAGGTCTGACCGCATTTGCTGCACTTAGCGTTAAAAAGAGGCTTGATTGTCCATCCAGCATTTGTGACTTCCCTTATGATTGCATTGTGAATTGGCTGTACTAGTGGAGAGTGATCGCAGTATTTCAGGATCTTTTCTTTTGAGATTGAGGGGAACTTAGGCTCTGAAACATCTTTTATGTATAAATTACCGTCCTGAGATACTATAGAGAGCTCCTTCTCCAATGATGCAATCTTATTTTTAAGGCCAGAAATAGCTGCGCCATAAGGATTAATTTTTGCAAGAAAAGACAATCAAAGAGTATCTAGACTGGGTAAAGAGTTTATATGAGTTGTCTATAATAAAAATTTTAAATAAAATAATAAAAATTACTCTGATACAATTATCAAATCTTTATCTTGGTAACCAAATAAAGAAATAACTATTTTTGATAATTGTACTTTACTATTTGCACTTAGATTGGTTTCAACATAAATATCTGTATTTTTTATTTTTTCGGCAGACCGAAGTAAAGTAGGGTCTTTTGAGAAATAAGGCCTTTTTTTTCCTTCTAACTGCAACACTTTTTGGAAATCTAATTGTCCAACAGTAGCGAGAATTATTTCACATGTTTTTAGTAGTAACTCTCGCCATGATTTTACAGAAACATTATTGTCTTTTAATTTGAATGAAATTATTTTTTGCCCGGTGTAGCCTTTTCTTATATATTCACTTTCTTTTTTAGGATTAATATTATTATTAATTTTAGTAGTATTGGGAACTGGGCGTTCGTTTTGTAAGTAGCCACCAAGAAATTCCTCAATTTCTTCTATTTGGGGATAATATCCAGATATATTTTCTGTTGTTTCACTAATTAATTTAATTAACTCTTCGTTTGATTCATTAATTAATTTATACCAAGCCCGAGGAATTGCCTCCTTAATCTTATTTTGTTTCTGCTTGTTTTCATATATCTTTTCTGCATTATTAAATGCCTCCCCAGAAATTACTTTATCTTTTGATAAAAAACTAACAAATTTATTTACTATCTCCTCTGGCGATTGAACATAGACATCAATAGCATAAAATTTTCTTCTCTCCCTCCAGTTTCCTTCTTTGAGAGGCAAATAGAACCACCAATTGATACCATTAGTTAGAACAGCAAGTTTTATTCCCTCTTCAAAACAATATATCAAAAGTTGCTCTTCATGATTTTCTAATTCTTCGCTGACCTTTTTAACTTCAAGAAAAATTCTATTAGATCCATTGTGCCTTAAACAATAATCAACTCTTTTGCCCCTAAGAGAGTATTCGGGGGTAACTTCATCTATTTTATAAGTATTCCATCCTAAAATATGCAATATTGGTAATATAACAGCTTGTTTAGTAGACGCCTCATCATAAGTATATAACCTCTTGTTTTTTTGTAAGTTTCTTATTAATTCTAAAAGATCATCCATAGAATTACCCTAATAATTTAGTAAATACATCAAAGATTATTGGAAAAATCTATATTTAAAAGTATCTCAAAACATAACTCTTATTACCTATATTCTGGATAGGTGTATCTTCAAAATTAAATAAGCTTAAAAGAAATAAAAACATAGGCGTTGCATATCAGATTTTTAAGGCCTGATTCTATGGAGCTAGAGCTTGTCCCTGAAACAAAAGAGATACTACAGAATGTGGAAGATCTCACAAAGAAGAAGTTTAAATTCATCCCTAGCAAAGAAATTACTTCCCATGCAAAGCTTAAGATGGCAAGGAACGATATGGAAAATCACATAGTGTACTATAAAGAAGATGTGGACCAAAGAATCAATCACATAATAGCTCACGAGTGTGGCCATATTATGAGGCTTTATGAAGCAACACCATCCAAGAGGCTAGTCCCTTATTTTTCCTCTAAGAACTACGAGCATGCGTTAGAAGATAGCAGAAGGGATATCGAAGCCATATCAAAGATAATGCCTGAATCAAAGCTTAATCAATTGATTGAAATGCTCTTCAAAGGCCTAGTGATGCAGCTTACAAATCAGCCAGTTGATCTAAAAATTGAAGAGTGGATATATAACGACTATCCTGGCCTAAGAGCATGCCAGGAGCTCTCTTTCAAATCCCAGCTGAACGAGGCCATCGGAGGAATTAATGAAAAAATCAGGTCAATAACGCCATCAAAAGTTTATGAAGCCTCCCATTCTATGAACTACGCTTATTTTAATGTTCTCTCAGAAAAGGCGGGATTTGATTTGGGCTCAGCTTATGAAAATTTTGAGTTTGAGGACAAAGGCATATCACTCATTGAAATTATGGAAAAACATGAAAACAATTTTGAAGGGGATGTAAAAAGAATTGACGGTTGGGCAAAGATCCTTAGCCTTTCATCCTGGTATGAATGGAAAAAATTTGATGATGTGCCTTCTAACTATGAATACATGATTTAGGAGAAATAAATTAAAATATTCTTTCCACCCTTTTGTCCATCTCCAATTCCCTTCCAGAGAAATAGCCCCACTCCTCTGTTGGCCCTAAAACTAGGCCATAGTAGATTATGTCATTCTCTGGCTTACCATTAATTATTGAGCCGCCTGTCTCGTCCTCTACTCTCCTAATTTCGGAAACTTCAGTTGCAAGCCAGGTCCAGCCTGTAGAGCTCTTCCAAGCGGCTATTATCTCATTTCCTTCAATAAACTTCTTCCCGTTCATTTCAATAATTGTTGCCGTTCTGCATCACCTGATTTTATTAGCACATTAGACTGATTTATACATTGTCCTTAATAAAAGAACTAATTGTTTAATTCGTTCAATATACTTTTATATTATCAAGTTTGAGGAGGCCTAGATTTTCTAGGCTCCATGATTTAGCTAGATAAATATTGGCCCATGGAGCCGAAGTGACGGATTCGAATCCATGCTGGAACGATAATATATTGAAGAATAATCAATTTAGATATACTTATATATTTTAACGCATGACATGTATTAAAAAAGCAGGGTTATTTATGAATAAAAAGATTATTATTATTTTTTTAATCAGTCTTGCCATGATGCCTTCCTTTTATGTAAAATCAGAAAATGCAGAAGATTATTTTCAGCTTGGAGTGCACTACTATAATATGAATGAATACGATAGATCTATTTATTACTTTAACAAGTCGATTGAATTAAATCCATACAATGATAGGAATTTTTTTTATAGAAGTTTATGCTATGAAAAAAAAGAGAATTATGTAAAGGCTATAGAAGACTATACTACATTTAAGAGATTACAAGTGCATGATTTTGAAAAACACCATTATATTGCTTATTGGCATAATTATTATATTGAACCATTAGATAAGTATTACAAACGTGACTACAATTACGAAGGTTATATGAAGGGAATTATCGATTTTACCAACGCTATTAGGCAAGAACCAAATAATCCGCACCACTACTGGAGAAGGGGATTACTATACTATAACTTATTAAATGGAAATGAAGAACAAAATGTAAAATATGCCCTTGAAGATTTTAATAAAGCAATAAGCTTAGATCCATATAATGCAGATTATTATTTTTGGCGTGCAGATCCCTATTGTTGGGGCTATGGTGTGGAAAAAGATATTGGAAAAGCTATGGAAGATTATAACAAAGTTGTTGATTTGCAACCATATCATTGGCCTGCTTATTCCAATATGGGGAAAATTTACTATGATATAGGAAATTATAGTATGGCTATAGACAAATACACAAAAGCCTTAGAGGTTCATCCTACACTTTACCCTCTCCTCTATTACAGGGGGATGTCTTATTACAATATTAGTGATTATACTAATGCACGAAAGGATTTTGACAAAATAAAAAAGGAGTATAGAGTTGACTGCGACGGTAAAAATTGTTATTATGGATCTTATAATTTCCCAGATATGCATAATAGTTCTGGTCTTGGAATCTCTCCAATGGCCCCTATAATTGCATTATTTGCCATATTCATATTATTATACATTAAACGAAATATTTTATAATAAAAGAATTTTCATACACTAAATGAAATTATTAAACAATATAATTATGACTTGACTTCAATCTTTTTTAATAAGGCCATAGTTGAAATTTCTTCTTCAATGTAAACATAGAGTCTTCCCTTCCTTGCCTTGAGATTTTTGCACTCCATAAGCTCTCTTTCCATAAGGCACATCAAAATATCGCTTACATGCCCGTTACCGAATCCGATTGTGGAAACAATTTCAGTCGAAGTTGAAAATCTTTCTGACGAAGAGATAATTGAAAAATTAACTGCTGTAAAAGGCATTGGAAGGTGGTCGGCCCAGATGGTTCTTATATTTTCCATGAACAGGCCGAATGTCCTGCCTCTAGGAGACACTGGATTCAAGAGGGTAGTAAAGATCAGCTATAATCTTGGCCCCAGCCCAAGCGAAGAAGAAATAAAGAAAATTGCTGAGGCGTGGCGGCCTTACAGAAGCATAGCAAGCTGGTATATGTGGCAGACTGTGAACAAATAACAGAAATACTGCATTTAATTTAAACAGTGCCTTTTAACGTATGTTATTAAAAATACTTCCTCTTATAATACCTGACATTCTCCCTAGTCCAGTCAGGCCCTAACTTTAGGGCCACATACCTCTCGCTATATCCTTTCTCCAAATACTCAATGCATTTCCTGATCTGCTGGTCTGTGTATTTTGAGTTTTTTGCAGCCCTAATCTCACCAGATGTCGACAAGCGCCACCCCCAATTTTTGGGCCGAAAGATAAGGTGCAAAGCAGCAAAGACTCAAGGCATCTGCAAAGTCAGGCGACTTCCTGCCTTTGTCCCGCTTTACTATAATCTTTCCCTTGTTATCAAAGTCATATTTTATTGCTGAAAGCTCTGAAACTAGCTTCTTAAAGTTTTGGACTTTCTGTATCCTAATCTCGCCCCTTTCAAACAACGATCTTAGATTCCAGTATGCTTGGGACTTAAGATTGGAAAACTTGGCCTCTTCAGAGGAAGCTAAAGGTGACTCCCCTCCCCTAAATCCAATAATTGGGTATCCATCCTCTTTCAAATTAGAATAGACGCCTGCCCCAATACCGTTTGAATCGATAGCGAGCTTTTCAGGCGGATCGCTATCCAGCTTGTTCTTGGCCCAGTTTGTGAGGGGCGATACCTCAAGCTTTGCCATGAAGTCGATGCCGTACACATCAAAAACTCCATTGTCAAGCGTGGCCTTAATGTAGACGCTGTAGTCGTCCCCCATCTCGGCAACGTCAAATCCGGAATATGTCCTGCCATGCCCTTTCCCTTCCGGGTCAACTAGAGCCCTCTCTATCCAGGGGAGCGGTATCAGCGTGTTCTTGTCAGCAGGAGGAAAGTTTCCAAGCACATGTATCTGAAAGAAAGGGCTGTCGCTTCCATAGTCCCCCTCCATCTGGGCTATCCATTGCTTTGATACCCTGGGGCTAAGCCGCCCGTCAAGGTGGAAGGTCTTCCAGTTTGCACTTTTAGAGTGGAATATGTCATAGAAAAATCCTTCGGGACGGGTAGGATTTCCTATCAATAGGATCTTGGAGGGGTTGACACCTTCTTGCGTCTGCGTTCCTTCAATGGCCTCAAATATCTCATCAGGCACACCTGATGCCTCATCCACTATGAACATGAGGTAGGGCGCATGAAATCCCAGCATGTTCTCCTTCTTGTCACTGGCCCTTCCAATCATGGCCCAGTCATCCCCATAGCTCCCGTCGGATCTAATCATTAAGACCTCTGCATCCCTTGGCGGAAGATACAAAAATGGCCTTAAAATTTGGGCCTTAGAAATGTTGGCCCTAATCTCCTTCCACAAAATCCGCTGCACCTGCTGCCAAGTGGGGGCTGTCGTAACAACTATTGATTTCGGCCTTGTCACAAAAAACCAAAGTCCCAGCTTTGCAGCTGTCCACGTCTTTCCAGGGCCGTTTCCGCTTCGAACAGCTATGCGATCGTACTCTGCCACAGCTTCAAATATGGGCCTCTGCAGATCGTCAGGAGATTCCCTAAAGCAGTCCAGTGAAAATTTTACTGGGTCGTCAATCCAGGATTTTAGAAGTGGCTTCAGCTCCATTTTAGGAATCAGGCCCCGCTTTGCATGAATTGGCCCTAAAATTAAGGCCAACGCTTGAAATCCTGGCAGCTGCTATCTTGGCATACTCTCTCTCAAGCTCTATACCGATCCACTTGCGATCTTGAAGCTCGCATGCAATTGCAGTTGAGCCGCTTCCAAGGAAAGGATCCATCACAACATCCCTGGGCCTTGAGCCTAGGGTAGCAAGGTAGGTCATCAGTTTTACAGGCTTTACTGTCGGATGGTAGTTATGCCTTTGAGCCCTGTTCCTTTTCTGCGGGATGTCCACAGACCCCTCATCATCGCACCATCTCTTTGGCCCTATCGATTCACACCCTGCCTCCTTTTCACTTTTTGAGGGCTTCTTGCAAAAGAGGAACGGGAAGCTCTCCTTTAAGTTCTCTGGGAGCTTTCCAATCCTTTCATAAAAAAATCTATCAAGGTCGAACATATAGGAATCTTCGCCAAAGATCTGATCGCAGCAGAGGAGATTTGAAGGAAATCTGGGGCATCTGTCACCAGCAGGTATCGAGCAGTCCTTCAACCATGTCACGCCCTTGCCGTTTTTTAGTGCCTGGTCTGTATGGCTCTTTTCAGATAGCGGCTTCATTGCGACTATGATCACCTCAACTGCAGGCTTTGGCTGAAACCCCGCATATGCCCCGGATAGTCTTTTTGCATCATCTGATGCCGGAAGCGTTGGATCAATCTCGCGCCTTCCGTCGTAGTGCTTTCCCCAGCAGAGTGCAGATTTTTGCCTTCCAGAAATCTGGACGATTTCTCTTTTAAGACCAAGCCTTCTGTCAATCACCTTGGATATATCAAGTGATTTTGGAAATCCTGAGTGGTAGGCCCAGTAGATGGGTGAAAATCCGATTTCAAATCCCGCCTCTGTTAAATTCAGGGCCATTTTTGAAAGGCAGTCGAGCCTCGGTGCGCTCATGACAAATGCAAACGAGCCGGGCTTAAGGAGCCTATGGCACTCTCGCCAGATATCGACCTTTGGAACAGCCTTGTCCCAGTCCTTTCCTAAAAAGGAGTAGCCGTAGGGAGGGTCAGTCAGCAAAAGATCAATCGATTCAGGGGGGAGCTCTCTCATGACGTCAAGGCAGTCTCCCTGGTATACTTTCCCAAAGCCGTTTTCAAAGAAGGGCTTCAATTAGGATTTCCCCTCTCCATGTGGATCTCCTCTATGATGGCTGATAGATTGACAGTTACCTCTTTTTCCTTTTCCCTTGATTTGGGTGTTAGCCTGTACTCTGATAGCCATCTCCGTATGGATTCACTTGTTTGAGCAATGTCAATGTCCTCCCCGGAAAATAGCCTTGGGAGCAGTACGAACTTTTGGCTTATCAAAGCCATTGTAATCTGGTCTGCCGCAATCTCATCGACTTCAAAATTCTTGATGATGTGGCTATAGAGTTTTGAGTAGAGTTTTCCCTCCTTTTCACCCAAAGCTTCTCTAGAAATCTTTAGTAGCTTAGACATGGCGCTAGCCGTGGTAGTCTGTCCCTTCATGCCTTGGCACCTCAAAGGTATCGTATAGAACGCCCCCGAGGATCCCCGTCATAAATCCCTTGTCGTAGTCAAAGACAAGCTGGATTTTCCCATCCTTTCTCGTTAGGATGAGCCTGCCGTCTGAGTCCATGGCGATGTTAAATCCGTCCCGTTTTATTGAGGTCATGATGCCATCAGACAGGGGCACTACAACAAGATTGTAATCACCCCTGCATTTTTTAGGGCCAAATGCGAGGCGCTGTCTTACAGAGTAGACAAATCCATCGTCACCTTGGCTGTGTAGGACGTCAAGCACAAGCCCATTCTTTGATCTATCTCTTAAGCCCATACTGACCCCCTCCAAGATCTGAAAAGCAGATGGGGCATGTGAAGTTGTGCTCGGCCGGATGCTTTATTGTGTTGCCGCATGATTCGCAGTACGCAGGCCCAGCATCGCAGCTTGGACATTTTAATTCAAGGCCACATTTAGTGCACCTATGAATCCTTTCGTTCCGCTCTATAGCTACCGCATCCATTTTTACAAAGCCTCATGTAGTGAAAGTGGATCTTCCTGCCCTCAAAGTAAACGCTTGTCGCAGGCTCACCGTTTGTGAAGCTGCCCTTGATTGTGGGCAGGTAATCCCCTCTGGATCTGCACACAGGGCACAGATGTTCAGGTATGAGAAACGTACCGCAGTGGGGGCATCTCCTCTTTCCCCTTGGGTAGCCTGTAGACCTGCAGCTTGGGCACTTCATTAAGGATCATTCCTTCTTGCAGCAGCTGGGGCTTGCTGTTTTATGGGATTTGCATGTTGGCCTATGGTATATGCTTCGAACTGGCCCCTTTTCCAAGGCGTTGTAGTCCTCTCTTACCCCGCCCATAAATCCGGTGTCGTTATAGATGTAATTTGCAACGTTTGCCAGGTGCTTTATTGTGTCTTCCTTTCCAAGTTCGCCCAATAGATCCCAAAGATACTCCTGGTCTATGAGAAGCCCCAAGTCAGTGTATTTCCGCAAGTTTATCCTCTGCCACTCTGAAAGGCCGAACAGTACGTCAGGATTCTCTTCCCAGAACTTTGACAGGAGATTCTTCCTCTTGATGAGGCCCTCTCTTGCCTTGTTTGCAGCTTCCATTGCATCTTTAGATCGTGATGCGACAACATACATCGCCTTCTTGTATTTGGCCCAATCACGCTCATCTGCCTCAATCGCATCCCTGCTGCCGTATTTCTTTAGGAGCTTTGACATGAGCTCCTTCGCATCTTTTAGATCCTTATCAGTTGTGCCTGGAATGTAGTTCGCTTCAAAATCCTGGCCTACGGTGTCGTTTGTTTTCGCCCGTTCGATATCTAAAGGCACGGGATCTCCTCCAAAGCGTCTGTTGTGCAAACGATTTGTTTAGCCCAACCCTTCATCCTTCCGATTTCAATCCAGTCACCTTCGGTTATGAACACGGAATTTCCTAGAGAATCGGCGATGGTGCAGCTCTCTACCCTTTCGCCGTTGTGGATTGAAGTCGTGCTAAAGAAGGTCCTCAAGCCTCTCCCTTCTTCGCTGTAAAGCTCCATTGGAAAAGCGCCCTGCCCTTCTCCCAGATTGCCCGGAACTCCTTTTCGGTCACGGCGTCGTCATAGAGCGCCTCATCGACCACATTAAAAAACTCGGCGAGCTCGTGGATCTTAGTCTTCACAAGCTCCCACCCTGCGAAGGTTCCTATACCAAGCGATACAAGGTATGGGAGGATCTTTGCAAGGACCTCAAAAACCTGTATGTCGGACATCTAAAGTCCTCGATGTCCAATATTATACATTGGTGTTTAAAAAGATTGTCCTTATGAAATATTTAATTTAAAATGTTCAAAAAGATTTTAATATAAAAAGATAAAAAAATAAATTTATTAACTCTCTTATCCTTCGGCTTCTGGATGATTCTTGCGCATGTTCTCCTTGAGTATCTTCAGGAACCTGTCTATCGGAAGTGATTTCTTAGTCTCCCCACAAACGACATCGAGATAAGTCATATAGACATCTAGACGTACACCAATGTTGCCGTTTCTATAGTCAAGCCAGACCACACGGTCACAATATATTGCTGGAAATATAGCTTTGCCTGATTTTGTGATCTGAAATCCATCCTTTGTCTTTAGGTTGTAGCCAAAGATGTCAAATTTAGATTCTTCTTCTCCTGAATCAATTTCAGTCCAAACAACTATGTCGCCGTATATTGCTGGAAGTATAGCATTGCCTGAGTCTGATATCTGAAATTCAGTCTTTGTCTTAAGATTGTAGCCATAGATGTCAAGTTTAGGTTCTTCTTCTCCTGAATCAATTTCACTCCAAACAACTATGTCGCCGTATATTGCTGGTGGAGAGAGAATTCCGCCTAATTTTGTTATCTGAAATCTTTCCTTGGTCTTTAGATTGTAGCCATAGATGTAAGGGGCATTTCCTTCTTCAGGTATGTCCACACTTTCAATCCATACCACTATGTCGCCGTATATGGCCGGATAAGAAGATTTGCTTGATTCTGTTATCTGAAATCTTTCCTTGGTCTTTAGATTGTAGCCGTAGATGTCACCGTCTTGTCCCCCTTCAACCCATACCACTATGTCGCCGTATATTGCTGGAAAGAAAGCATTGCCTAATTCTGTTATCTGAAATCTTTCCTTGGTCTTTAGATTGTAGCCGTAGATGTCACCTAACATGAATCCTTCTTGCCATACCACGATGTCGCCGTATATTGCTGGAAAGAAAGCATTGCCTGAGTCTGATATCTGAAATTCAGTCTTTGTCTTAAGATTGTAGCCATAGATGCCAGGATTAGGTTCTCTACCGTCAGCCCATACCACAATGTCGCCGTATATGGCTGGAAAAGAAAAGACTCCTATTGCAGTAGTTTCTTTTGTTAACCTCTCTTCTTCAGAAATAACTTTAGTCCCTAAAACTCCTGAAAACGTGGCAAAAGTGAGAATAACCATAATTAACAATATTTTTAGAGATTTATTCATAACATCTCCCTTGCTTTGAAATTTAAATTTTACTATATAAATATATGCATTTTGCCAATAGCAATCTACATTTTATGAAAAAATTGAAATTTGTAGATTAAACATATGCAAATCCTAGAGCAAAATAGTATTTAGTATTTTTAGGGCCAGGAGAATTCATGTAGTTAAAAGGAAAATAAATTACATCTTCCCTTTGGCTTATTTCAATCGGGCCTTTGATTTTCAAATTTTTTAATATAACTATGCCAGGCTACATTTCAAACATTAGCATGGAAATATTTATATTCTAAGAAAACTAAATGTAAGTGATAATATGAAAGAAATTAAATTCCCTAAAGGAGAGGAAGCATGGAATGAGGAGCAAGTTGATGCTCTATTAAGAATTGTTGAAGATATATTTCATCGAAAAGATATTGATGCATTAATCAATGGCTTCACAGAAGATTGCACATTTAAATTTGCGGAGCAACCGGAGCAGCATGGGAGGAAGGCACTCCGTCGACTGTTTGAAGCACGTATGGCAAGACAAAATAATTACAGACTTAAAAAGGAAAATCTTGCCCTTCAAGGCAATCAGCTTGCCAATGCATGGATAGGTACATGGGAGGACAGTGTTACTGGAAAGAAAATGGAGGGCCATGGAGTTGAAGTGTGGGTTATGCGTGACGGAATGATTGCAGAGTGGGATGCCGCCTTTAACGTATGGGAAGCCGGAGGAGAGAGACGCTCTGCTGTAATGTAGTATTGAACAATATGCCATTTATTACCGCCATTGGCTTTAGCCATATTTACAAATAGATTGTCAAAAATGTAATGTTATCCTCAGCGCCAGATCCCATTAAACGAACAGGCCCTATCTTTTAATAGAAGTTGGGAATGTTAAAGGATCTTTTAATGAAAAAAGAAAAATAAGTATAGTTTCATTTGGCCTTATTTCTTCTTTACCTTGTCCATAAGCCTGGCCTTAATCTCCGGGTCAGAGTCCACAATCTCCAATAGTTCTAGAAATTCACTCAATCGCTCTATTCGCTCTGGCCCTTCTTTTGCTGCATCAAAAAACTCTTTTCTAAGATCAATCGAATTTCTTTCCATATTGAAAATCTTCTCTTCCTTTAGGGGCGCACCACAACGATTACAGTATTCTGAAGTAGGGCCGCAGCTCTCCTTGCATCTTGGGCACATAACAGGATTTATACTATAGTCCTTGTCGCCGTTTTCAATTTTAAGCCCGTAGACCTTGTTGTAGATAGCATTATCTATGTCTCTGCCCGAAAGATGGACATACACCTTAGGCATATCCGAGCCTAACTGCCAACCAAGGTAATGGCACATTTCAGACTCAGTCAATTTTGAGGCCAGGTGAGTTGCCCTGGTATGCCTAATGATATGGGGGGTAACCTTCTTTTCAATACCGGAATTTTTAACTGCCCTTTTTATTATGTTCATGTACGACTCATAATAGAGTGGTTTTCTATAGTTCCTGTTGCCGGTCCCAATGAATAGTGGTTCATTAGGGCGGGGATTGGGGTACATTTGCATCCAGTTTTTTATGTAAGGTCCGGCCATGACAAATGGCACTAGCCTTTCTCCAGTCTTCCCTCTGACTTTCACCTTCCCCCCATACTCATTGAAGATTAAATCTTTGAATGAGATTGATGCCACCTCCCCTACCCTAAGCCCACAATCGTAGAGAAGAGCTATTACCGCCTTGTCACGCGGGTGTTTGGAAGCTTCGATTAATTGCAGAATTTCATCTTTAGTCAAGACCTGTGGTTTTCTTAAGTGCTTCTTATCCCCCCTCAATGTTTTAAGATCGGGCCAGTCCTCACCTTTTAACCACTTGAAGAATTTATTCATAGTCCGGCGATATTCGTTTTTTGATGAATCTGATAAATTTCCAATTTCTACCTTTTCCAATACTTCAATTATGTCCTTGGAGTTCCATGTAGAAAAATCCTTATCCTTGTATCTTTGGCAAATGAGCCTTAAATCAATTATATAACGGACAGTTCTTAGTATCCCAATCCTACTGGCAATCAGAAAACTTTTGAACTCCTTTATTGTGTTAATATTAATCTCGGATATCCCAGAATTTATCAATCGTTTTTCTTCACTAGAAAGCAAAAGCTTTTCTTTGTAAATTCCCATATATCAAACATCGGTAGTTGTGATAAATACATTATCCTACCGCATTTGTAATAAGAAAAAACGTCCATCCCCCGCACTTTTTACCAGTTAACTTTTTATAATATTCAGTACTATTCTTATTCTTGACAACGGTAATTCTTTTATTCAATAATATTTAATAGATTTTATGGGAGAGTTAATAAATGAATCTAATTCCTTTTTAGAGGCTAATAAATATCTAGCTGAAGGGATATATGAAAAGGCAATTGAGTTATATGAAAAATTTATCAATGATAACTTAAATAAGGATAGACTAAAAGATGTTGGAAGGGCGTACCACAATATGGGGGTCGCTTATGACAATCAAAAAAAGTACGATTTATCAATGGAATGCTTCAACAAAGCATTGGAATGTCACTCTAAAAATGATAATTATAAAGGAATGTCTTGGGCATATTTTAGTATGGGACTTATTTATGGAACACTAAATAAATTTGAGGATATGGTAGCGTCTACTAAAAAAGCAATTGATTTTGGCTTGAAAATAGGGGATCTTGAAATAATTATTAAATCTTGTAATAGTATAGCACACGCATTTACCCAATTAAATAAATATCCTGAATCCTTAAAATATCTCGCTCAGGCATTAGAAATTGGGCAGGATCTTGGAGATTCATTTTACTTATCTGAGTCATATTACCTCAAAGGAATTGTGTTAGAAAAACTAAATTTAAAAAAAGAAGCAAAAGACTGTTTTGCTTTGGCCATAGAAGAGGGTGCAAAAGGCCAAAATGAAAAAATAGTAGCTTTAGCATTTTCGATACTCTCCGAAATACAAGCTTAGCAATATATTAAAATTCTATTTATAAAAAATAAATATTATTATTGATTAAGTGACTAATTAATTTTTAGTGAATGTTAATATTGTTTTTCCTTTGTCATCAATTAAGCTGAGTTTGTTTCCTTCTAATTTGTATGATTTGACCAAGCTAAGATTATTTAAGTAAGTTTTTTCTTGTTCCATTATTCCAGGATTTTTACATGCCATTTTTGTGGATCCAACTAATCCAAATGAAATAAACCTACCGTTTAGAGCGTAGTTGGCGAAAAAAGTATTGCAGCCTGATGCCCCTGATATCCTGCCGTCCTTAAATTCAAGAGTTGCTTTAGTGTTAGCTATTGGACTTACTAGGTGGCCTGTATTATTCAAATAAGTATTTAATTTCCAAGAAGTTCCCTCAAAATTTGGAGTTACTTGATTTCCGCATCCAGCTAAAAAAATGGGAATCAGGAATATTAAAAATAACGATACAGCTCTCTTCTTCATATCGCAACACCATACTGTTACTTATTTAAATTACATTAAAGTATATATATTTTTCTATTAGTATTCTAATCTTAACTTATCTAAAAATTATAACTTCTGCAACTAAAGAATTCATGTTTCTAACTCGAATTAATCCCATATTAGGGATTTTTAGATTTTTTCATGTGTGTCTTCAATTAATAATAAATATATAAAAATAATTCATCTATTGATTAAATGGATTTTATTAAAGAATTTATAGAAAATGACAAATTTGCCAAGTCAGTAGGAATCGAGTTATTAGAGGTATCACTTGGCTATGCAAAAGCAAAAATGGAAATAAAAGAGATTCACCATAATTCGATTAACACTGTGCATGGTGGAGCGATTTTCACCCTAGCAGATTTCACATTTGCAGTAGCTGCAAATTCACACAATAAGATGTCTGTGGCGTTAAATGTGAATATTTCTTTCCTAAAAGCTATATCTGAGGGAGTTTTAATTGCTGAAGCACAAGAAATTTCAGTTAATCCAAAAATTGCTACATACAAGA
>Ga0116147_1000986_pt1 | contig 32169 bp, 25 predicted proteins | sample AD_JPNHG3_MetaG_FD_89749 | JGI IMG/M metagenome (GOLD analysis project Ga0116147, IMG submission 89749) | Active sludge microbial communities of municipal wastewater-treating anaerobic digesters from Japan - AD_JPNHG3_MetaG | ecosystem: Engineered > Bioreactor > Anaerobic > Digestate | place...
ACTTGGATAAATCCGAGCCAATCCAGCGCCTGCCGAGTTTTTCTGCAACCGCTAAGGTTGTGCCAGAGCCACAGAAGAAGTCCGCTACGATGTCGCCGGGTTTGGAGGATGCAAGGATGATGCGTTTTAGGAGGGCTTCGGGTTTTTGGGTAAGGAAGCCAAGTATTTCAGGTTGTGCATGCAACAAAGGAATTTGCCAAACATTATCAGTCATTCTTTCTGTACGTTCAATATAGATACCCCTTCCAAGTTCATCTTTTTCATAAATTTTTTTGCCTGCAACCTTTTTCATCTTTGATACTTTAATTGGGATTTCTCTGGGGTCATACTGAATGTTAAAAGTGTTTTCTTCTCCTTTTGTATAAAACAATAGATAATCTGTGGCATTTGTAAAAAGACGCTTGCGCTTATCAGGAATTTTATTTGTGTAATACCACACAATTTCATTCCTAAAATTCTCATACCCCAAAATCTCATCCATCATAACTTTTACATAATGCCCGACATGCCAATCAAGGTGAACATAAATAGAACCATTTTCTGCCAGCAGTTCTCTCATCAAGACCAATCTTTCATACATGTATTTGAGATAAGAGGCGATCCCACCGCTCCAGGTATCTCTATAAGCCCGCTCCTCAATGATGGATGGTTCTTTTTCTATCTGCTCATCACCTACGGTAGTTCTCACCGTGAAATCCGCACCTGTGAAAAACGGTGGGTCAATGTAAATCAAATTTATCTTTCCTGCCCAACCCTGCTTAATGAGTGAGGACATTACAAGTTTGTTATCGCCCCAGATGAGCAGGTTCTTCCAATCCTTTGGATAATTTGATGGATACTTATTCTCTGGATAGAATTTAGAAGGATCAAAAAGTCCTCCATCAAGTTCTTTTAATCTTAGCTTGTTTATTGTCTCAACAGTTTGGAATGGGAGGTTCGGCTTTTCAATAGGCATCTTTTCGCCCAATTCTAATTTATCATATTTTTGATGCCAAATTAATTCCACATACTTTTTATTTTCAGATATGCTTTTCATCTCCATATTGTAATGTATCATTTAGGTATATGCTTTTTCTATTTATGAATTCGTCAAGGCGATTTCCATATTCTCGCTCGTGCCATACACCCCCGTTTTCATAAAACTCCGGTATATATGCAATACTGCACATATTATTCCAATTTAGCATTATATCCGTATTGCATATATCCTTCCATTTTGGTGTTATATCCGCAGTATTACGTATATATATCCCTCTAATCAAGATGAGATTGCTTCGGAGTTCATTCGCTTCGCTCAGAACCCCGCGAAATGACTCTCGGTGAAAAACTGGTCTGCAAAACAGGATCTATATAGACTTTCTGATCTTCAAAGACCATTAAAATTTTTTCTAAAGTTTCCTCAGCAATGTGGAAGGAACAATATATACTGTCAGGGTGCCATTTTTGGCAATTAATAGTTATAATCTTTTCAATAAAAGCAAGATTATAAGGGAAAGAAACTCTGAGTGTATCCGGATCCGATCTTAAAATATTTATTACTGACCTTAAGTACTCCTGATTCATAATCTTATACTATTCATTTTTAAATTCTTGTCAAGAGAGCGAATTGCCTCTTTAGAGATACCCTTTTTTCTCGTATCTTAATTCATTTAATTTTGTCTTTGTGGATAGTTCATAGTAATTATCTTTGAATTCGTGTTGGAAATCTTTTTTATGTATCATTAATTGTCCATCTTTCAGTAACATCTTTGTGTAATATCCAACCCTTTGTATTATTCCAACAAATATTCAATAAAAATTTGGTACAATTTCCATAAAAATGCTTTAGTTAGAAAACATTTATAAAAAGAGAAGAAAGTATATTTGTTAATTTGACCTATATGTATTCTTTGATAAAATGCTTATCTGGTTTGTAAATGTATACGGTTTATTTATTAGACAAAATTAGATGAAATTTTGAAAATAGCTTGAAAGGAAGAATTATGAAAAATAGATTTTTAAATATATTGTTAGTATTTCTTATGTTTTTTACAATTATACCTAAGGGTGTAGGAGCTGCTGAAAAAAAGACTATACGTGTAAATACAGACCCTCGTATTGAATTAATGTCCGTTGTTGAACTGTTAGCTGGATATTGGCCTATGTGTCAATATGATCTTGAGTATACTCAAGAAGTTTATAACCAATTTGGTTCATACTGGGATCATCCTGTCCTCCGCAAATTTGTAAATATGTGGTTTATGTTTGGTTTCTCTGAGGAAATCCCTTATGCTCTTATGTTACATCTTTCTGATCCTCCAGAATTACTTATAAAAACCAACATACCAAAATATATTCTCGATAGAGCAGGTGGAGAGAAAAACCTCTATGAATTTATAGATTTATTGCGTGATTTTGCCAAAAAGTCACAATTTAAGGAATTCTATGAAATTAATCAGGCATTTTACAAGGAACATGTTGATAAAGTAACAGAATTATTATCCGATAAAGACTATGCTCAGATTCTGGAAGATTTTTTTGGACCTAACCGCTATGGTTATGCCATTATTTTGTCCCCTCTTGTCTATGAAAAAGGCTATAGTATCAATTTCAGTGGTCAAATTTATTGTATTATTGGACCTTTTGCAAGTATTGATAAAAAGCCTGTTTTTGATGAACCTGAAGCTTTATCAAGGCAGGTTTATCATGTTTTTAGCCAATCATTTATTCAACCACTGACTTCACAGAATCGGGAAATAGTAGTCACTCACTCAAAACTAATTAACCCAATTTACAATGAGATGATGATGCAGGGATGTAAGGATTGGCAGGCTGCTTTTAACGAACATCTCATACTTTCAGCTATGACTGCAATTTTTTTAAACGAAAAAGGGGAAGAGGAAAGTGAAAAATTCCTGACTACGAATTATAATCTTGGCTTTATTTATATTGACTATTTATATGATCTTATGCTTCAATACTCCTCCAATAGGGACATTTATCCAACCTATGCTGACTTTTACCCTCATATTCTTGATGCTATAAGCTACCTATGCGAACAACCTTATGCTCCGAGAAATTTGAATATCCTTTATGCTTCAGATAACGGAGTGCAATTATCCTGGAATGATAATTCCTCAGATGAGTTAGGATTTATGGTTTATCGTAGAAAATCTAAAAATGAAGCATTTGTTCCTATAAGTGAACTTTTACCTCCAAATAATACTCCATTTCAGGTTTGTTATCGAGATGAAGATGTATCCGAAGATGAATGGGTTGAATATAGAGTGGCTGCAGTAGGAAAATATGGAGAAATATTTACAAATCGAAGCAGTATCAAAATTCCTGTTAAAGCTCCATTGGCACCAAGGGATATTAACTGGAAATATAATGCAGAGAAAAAGACTATAACAATATTTTGGAAATATTTATTTAAAGTTGATGGATTCAAGATATACAGTATTGGAGAGGAGCGTAAATTAGTAGATACACTGTCCTCTGATAGTTACCAAATCGATATTAAAATAGAAGAAATTGGCACATATCGCTATGTGATCACTGCTTTTAAAAAAGTTGGGGAGAAGATCTTAGAAAGCATTGATTCGCCAATTATTACAATCAATATAGGATAAATTTTACAAATTGTTTCTTAAGGAACATTAAATTCTTTTTTAATTTTTGATATTTTAGGGTGTATCGCTAACTGGCAATAAGCTTGATCAGGGTGATTTTTGAAGTATTGATGATGATATTTTTCGGCTTCATAAAATGATTCTAACTGAACAACCTCTGTAACTATAGGGTCTTTATATAACCCTTTATTTGTCATTTCCTGAATATATTGCAATGCCTCTGATTGCTGCTCAGAGGAACAGTAAAAAATAGCTGAACGGTACTGACTGCCTATGTCGTCACCCTGCCTATTTAGTGTTGTCGGATTATGTGCTGAAAAGAATATTTGAAGAAGTTTGTGATAGGTGATTACTGAAGGGTCAAATGTTATTCTTACTGCTTCAGCATGTCCTGTATCTCCTCTGCAAACTTCTTCATAAGATGGATTTTTAGTGTGCCCTCCTGCATACCCTGGAACAATTTCTATAATTCCATCAAACATAGAAAATACTGCTTCAAGACACCAGAAACACCCTCCTGCAAATACAGCAATATCCTTATTACAATTATCCACCATTATTCCTCCATTATTATCAAATAAAACTTTAAAGCTTTTTCCCAACATTAGAATTGTTAATCAATTCTTTCGGTGTTTCATTAAATTATCAATATTAAAATATATAATAAATAACTACTTTTTGTAAAAGAGAGCTGGTATAATTTATATCTTTTCTTAAGTTTTAAGGACATTTTCCATATAATAGCTTAATTTAAATTTTTTAAAGTTTTGAGTAAAAAAGGTATTGTTAAACATTTTGTAAATTTATTTCTTATTTTTCTATTTGAAAAATAGCAATAAGATATTATTAATACTACTTTATTATAAATCCTAAAGATGCAAAGTAATCAATAAATACTGATAAAATCATTGCAATAGAAAGAAGAATAATGATGAGCTTATTTAAGCTTTTGTTTTGTGCTTCATTATTGTTTATTTTTTCTGTATTGATAGAGGTTTTGTTTTTAAAAGTTATGAAACCGAGGAGAAAAAAAATAACTTCAATAAAACTTAGCGAAATAGCAAAGAGAATCGCCGATAGATAGTTCAAGGGTACCGAAATAAAAGATATTTTAACAGGAATTATATAAATTAAAACCCAAATGATCAGTAAACTTATAAAAAACAAAATACCTGCTACCTCTAAAAGCCTTTTTATGAGTAGAGGAAAGTTTGATAAAATCAATATGGCAATTTTATCTGTTTTAAGTATCCATTTTGATATAAGGTAAAAGAATATCCCAAGAATGTAGAATATAACCATCAAAAAGAGCAAATATACCAGCACATTACTCATAAAAAGAACCTCCAGAAAAAAGCATAGTTAAATTATAAGAAATTTTGTTATAATGATAACTAAGAAAAAAATAAAATATAAATTAGGAGGGATATAAAAATGCGAAAAGCAATTCTTTTAACTCCAGGACCCACACAAGTGCCAGAGGAGGCATTGGCAGTTGCTTCTATGCCAATTATGCATCACAGAACTCCTCAATTTGAAGCAATATTTGCTGAGGTTGAAGAAGGTCTTAAGTATATTTTTCAGACCAAAAACCCAGTATTAATTTTTGCTTCCTCGGGGACAGGAGCAATGGAATCGTCAATCGTAAATACCTTATCTCCTGGAGATAAGGTTATTGCTGTTGTTGGAGGAAAGTTTGGTGAAAGATGGGCAGAGATAGCCAAAGCTTATGGATTAAATTTAATTCAACTTGACATCCCATGGGATACTGCCGTTAAACCAGACGCAATAAAGAAAGCAATTGATGAAAATCCAGATGTAAAAGCAGTTCTTACCACTTTATCTGAAACTTCAACAGGGGCTACCACTGATATAAAGTCAATAGCGGAATTTACCAAAAATAAAGACATTTTGCTTATTGTGGATGCAATCTCTGGATTAGGTGTAGTTGATTTAAAGACTGATGAATGGGGAGTTGATGTAGTTCTTGCTGGTTCTCAAAAGGGACTAATGATACCACCTGGACTTGCTTTCGTAAGTATTTCAGATAAAGCAAAGAAATTTATGGAAACATCAAAACTACCAAAATATTATTTTGATTGGAAATCATCTTTGAAGAACCTTGAGAAAAAGACTACTCCCTTCACACCAGGTATAAGCTTGATAATGCAGTTAAATGAGGCAATTAAGATTATCAAAGAAGAAGGATTAGAGAATGTATTTGCAAGACATTCAAGATTAGCTAAAGCTTTAAGATCTGCAATATCTGCAATTGGTCTTGAATTATATAATAAAGATACAGGAGATGCCTGCACTGCTGTTAAAGTTCCTGAAGGTATTGACGGTGAAAAATTAGTAAAGATTTGTAGGGATAAGTATAAGGTTACAATTACAGGTGGACAATCTGAACTTAAAGGTAAAATTTTTAGAATCTCTACTATGGGAAATGTCAGTGAAAATGACGTAATACTTGGAATATCTGCTGTAGAACGTGGTCTTGCGGAACTTGGTTATAAGTTTGAGGCTGGAGTGGGTGTTGCTGCTGCAATGAGAGCTTTAGCTGAAGTTTAAGAAAGGAGGTAAATCATTAAAATGTATAAAATATTAATAGCGGATGAAATATCTCAAGCTGGACTCCAGATACTTAAAAATCATCCAGAGTTCGAGGTTGTTGAAAAAACTAAAATAACAGGCGAGGAACTAAAAGAAGAAATAAAGAATTATAATGCATTAGTGGTTCGCTCAAGGACAAAGGTAACTGAGGAAATAATTAATAATGCAGGGAATTTAAAGTTAATCGTAAGAGGCGGAGTTGGAATAGATAATATTGATAAGAGTGCAGCTGAAAAAAAAGGTATTGCAGTAAAAAATACTCCCAAAGCTTCATCAATATCTGTAGCTGAGCTTGCTTTTGGGATGATGCTTTCAGGTGTGCGTAGGCTTGTTGATGCTACTCTGTCTATGAAAGAAGGCAAATGGGAGAAAAAGAAATTTGAAGGATTTGAATTAGCTGGAAAGACATTAGGAATTATAGGGTATGGAAATATTGGTAAATCTCTTGCAGAGAGAGCAGTAGCATTTTGTATGAATGTTTTGGTTTACGATCCTTACGTGAAAGAAATAAACATTAAAGGCGTTACATTAACTGATCTAAATACTCTTCTTACTTCTTCTGACATCATTTCAATTCATTGTCCAAAGACTAACGAAACCTGCAACTTAATAAATAAGGAAACTTTAGCAAAAATGAAAGATGGCGTTGGAATAGTGAATTGTGCACGTGGAGGTATTGTTGATGAAGCAGCACTTTATGAAGGATTAAATAGCGGGAAAATATCATTTGTTGGATTAGATGTTTACGAGAAAGAACCACCAGCTCCAGATAATCCTTTATTTAAGTGCGAAAGAGTAATATTAACACCTCACATTGGGGCTCAGACATTTGAAGGTCAGGAAAGGGTTTCAGTTGAGGTTGCTAATGTAATCAAAGAATTCTTTTTAGGAAAGGAATAATTTAGATAGTTATGGCTGATATATTGCCTTTTGATGCGCTAATGTATAACACTCAAATAGTTAAAGATTTAAAAGGTGTAATTACACAACCTTACGATAAGATAAATGATAAGTTAAAAAAGATTTATATAGAAAGAAGTGAGTATAATGCTGTAAAATTAATTCTTCCAGATCCCATAAATGAAGCAGACCCCGATAGTAAATACTTAAATGCAAAAAATATTTTGAATGATTGGAAAACAAAGCAGATTTTAAAAAAGTTTGGCGAGAAAGCATTCTACTACCTTGAACAGGAATTCACCTCTCCCATTACCAACGAAACTATCATAAGAAAAGGTTTTGTAGGGCTTATGAGGTTTACTGACTTTTCTGAAAAAATAGTTTTTCCACATGAAAAAACTCTCTCTAAACCAAAAGAGGACAGATTTAAACTAACACTTACCACTAATACCTATTTTGAACAGGTTTTTTTGCTATTTGAAGATAACAATTCTTATGTCATTAACGCATTTAACAAGTCTCTTTCGGGCGGCCCCAACAATTTTTCGATTTCTGTCATAGATGATTACAATGTGAAAAACAGTCTTACTCCTCTAATTGATCCTTTAGTGATTGAGAATATTTGTTCAGCATTTAAGGATAAAAAACTTGTAATTGCAGATGGACACCACAGATATGAAACAGGCGTGAATTATATGAAATATATGAGGGAGAGAAATACAAACCACAAAGGAGACGAATCTTATAACTTTGGAATGATGTACTTCTCGCCATCAAACCAAAAAGGATTGATTATACTTCCCACGCATAGGCTTGTTCATGGAATAGCAAGTTTTTCTCTAAGCAGTTTTCTAAAGAATATTTCAAGCACATTCTACGTAAAGGAATTTAATAGTATTGATGAGTTAAAAGAGGCACTTACAGGAAGTAAGTATTCATTTGGTTTCTACTGTAAAGAAAATCTTGACCGTTACTACTTGATAACTTTAAAAGAAGATCCTCTAAATTTAATAACTGATAAACCACTTGTACTAAGAGATCTTGATGTGTCAATTCTACACTATATGATTCTTTTTAAAGAGTTTGGTATTGATGAAGAAAGACTTGCGCAGCAGATAAATGTGGAATATGTGCGCGAAATAGACGAGGGTTTGGAAGAAGTAAAATCTGGAAAAGAGCAGATGATGTTTATTTTAAACCCCACTCCCGTTGAACAGGTTATGAAGGTAGCAATAAATGGAGAAGTTATGCCTCAGAAATCAACTGATTTCTATCCAAAACTCATAACTGGTTTAGTAATGTATGAAATGTAACATTAACTAAGTGCTTAAGCCAAAAGACACATTTTTGTCTTTTTAAAGCCCTCCTTAAATTAAATGTAACTCTTAAGGAGGGCTTTAAAATTGTTAATAGAAGTAAGTTAGATGGCTTTGTCTCTTTGATGTGCCTCTTCACTGAATCAAGCGTTTGCATTGCTCCAATTCTACTCTCTTCGATGATTCTCATTTTTTCTCTATCCATTACAATTATCTACTCCTCCATAAAATGCTATAATTTACTTTTACTTATCTCTTTGTTAATAGAATCTATTGCTTAACTTTTAGTTTTACAGTTGCTTTCTTGCTTCTACCTATTGAATCAATAAATTCAAACTTTATTTCTATACTTCCGCGTGCTTTAAAACTTATGGTTTAGATTATTTAGATTAATTTCAGTAAGAATGATTTTTTAAAAGGGATAAACCTAAAAAATAATTTTTCTTAAAATCAAGCCATAATAGATATTATTATGAAATAGAATATTGATAAATTAAGATAACAAAAAATTTTAGTATTTGAATTTACAATAAGAGAGAGAATTCTTTTTAGCAAAAGTAAGAAGAAATTTATGATTTAATCTGAAATAAGTAAAAAACATTTTATCTTTAAAAACCATGGAAAAAGGAAGTATTTGCAACATATTTTAGATTTTTTATGAAATAACGATAATAAAAAGAAAATTAATATGATATCATGATTTTATTTAAAGCTTGCTAAGATTAATTATAATAATATTTATGCCTAAATTAAAAGAAAAAGTTGATTTGAAATGTGCTAATAATTTAGCTTTAACCAAGGAGCAAAGAATTTTGTCAAAAATACTCAGAGAAGAAATTAAACTTTTCTGTGAACAAAATGCGAAAGAGGTTGTTATTAAAAAATACTCAAGATATTTTAAAAAAAATGAGTATGATGCATTTGGTGTTGAACCAACCTTAATAAACAGTAAAGTAAAAGAGATTTTAGAAAAATATAAAGATGAGTTAAAATTAAATGTTTTTTTGTATTTGGGAGATCTGCTTTTAAAAGATGGTAGATTCGAAGAAAAAAGTTTTGCACTTACATTTATTGATGATAAAGACCTAAAAAAAGGTTATTCAATTAACACTTTCAAACATATTGGCAATTGGCTGGATAACTATATTGACAATTGGGCTCATGATGATTTTTTATGCAGTAGGATTATTTCTTACTTTATAAAAGAAAAAATTGTTGATTTAAAAGACTTTTCAAACTGGAGAAAGGCTCTATCAAAATGGAAGAGAAGGGCTGTACCGGTTTCTATGATTAATTATCTTAAAAAGTATGGGGTGAAACCAGAATATTTAACTTTTATTGAACCATTGATGATAGATAATGAGAGAGTTGTACATCAGGGTTTAGGATGGTTTTTAAGGGAAGCATGGAAAAGAGACAATGATATTATTGAATCTTTCTTATTTAAGTGGAATAATATTTCTCCACGATTAATATTTCAATATGCCACAGAAAAAATGGATCCTGAAAAGAAGAAGCTATTCAAAAAAGAGAAATATTAATAAAATTTTTACTTTATTAAACTACTATTAAAATAAAACGAAATAAGTTCGGATGGTAAAAATGAATAAAATTTATAAACATACACAGTTTGGATACCTGATAGCTACATTATTGATACTTGGAGCGATCTTAATTTTGTTGCTTATGAAAATTTATGGTTTTAATTGGATAGCTTTTATGGTTCTTGTTTTTCTTATACTCTGTTTACTTTTATTTTCAACACTTACTATCTCTATTAATAACGACATTTTTGAAATTAGTTTTGGTATAGGTTTAATCAGAAAAAAGTTTTTACTTAAAGATATTGAATCTTGTCGAATCGTAAAGAATCCTTGGTATTATGGTTGGGGTATTCGATTGACTCCTTATGGATGGCTATACAATGTTTCTGGCTTTTACGCTGTAGAGATTGTGTTAAAAACAGGCAAAAGATACAGGATTGGCACTAATACACCAAATGAACTTGAGAAATCAATTCAGGAATCAATCGAGAAATTAAAATGCAATGAATAAAGTATTTAGAATACTTCTAATTTAAAAGTTCTAACTAAAGATTATAGATTTTATATTTTCTTTTTGATTTAGAGTATCATTAATATTTGTATTTTAACAATAAAATTTGAGACCAAGAAAAAGTTATTAAAAGTTGCTGAAATATTTGTTAAATAGGTAAGGAGGAAATACGATGAAAAGAATATTAATAGCAGTATTATTGATATTTCTCTTTTGTCAATCCTGTACAATGAATGTAAAAAATAAAACAGAACCAATAAAAGAAATTGAATTGAGCGATTGCCTTCTCTGGAAACGCGAGAAAGATTATGGTTGTAATTATGAAGAATCGTTAATTGAGAATAATGTGCTTTATATAAGTTCAGATGTAGCGAGAGGAAGTTATTTAATTGCTACAGATCTACTAATTGGTAATGAGAAATGGAGATTTGTCACAAATTCTGATAGATTAACAAATCTTGTTATTGAAAATGGTAAAATCTACTTTGGCTCATCATATGGATTCTTGTATGCACTTAATAAAGATACAGGAAAAGAGATCTGGAAATACAAATCCCCTTCAGAAATCTATGTATTTATATATCTTCATAATAATTCCGTAATTTTTAGAGATTATACATATAACATTTATTCAATTGATACAGAAACAGGAGAGAAAATTTGGCAATACAATCAAACTCCACCATTAGAAAATGGCGAAATGTTGGATCGGGGTCCAGTCTATAATAGCGGCATTATTTTCTTTAAGAACAAAAATAAAAAGCTAATTGGTTTGGATGCAAACAATGGAATTGTAAGATGGAGTATTTCTGATACATTTGAAAAAGATTATAGTTTTGAATCTGGTTATGGAATGATTTATTGTATTAAAGAGATAGTAAATGATGAATATGTTGATATCGCTGCTATTAATTTACAGAACGGAAAAGAGGTCTTTAACAAAAGAATACCAATAGATACAAATCGTAAATTGGATATACAAGTGTATTTTTCAGGCGGGAATGCTTATTTGAATGTTAATAACAAAACATTATATGGATTTAATGGTTTAACTGGAGTTGAAAAAGTCAAATTAGACCTTCAGAAATACAACATAGAACAAGACAATAATGAGAGAGCCACATATGAAAAAAGAAAGAAATATTTGATTAATAATGATTTTGCTTATTTTATAGGCGCTTATAAAAAGTCTGGCATACCTGTGTTATTCATTATTGATTTAAAATCAGGAAGAGAGATCCTTAAGAAAGGATTAGGCATACATGATGATTATTTTTATGAGCAACCTACCGATAATAGAATTTACTTGAGAATAGACGAGAAAAAGCTTCTTGTTCTTGATTTATCCACAGGTAATGAGCTTAAAAAAGTAAATGTTGGATTCAATTTTGAAATTGTGAAGGTGAATAGCAATATTATATTAATTACAAAACCTTATGAATTTTCGATTCAACCTACTCAAAACTTTTTCTATGCTATAAATTTGAGATAACTGAGAATTATGAACCAATACATAATAATAGCTAATAATTATGTATCTATTATGAAATTTTGATTAAATAATTAGAAAATAGACTTTTTTGTACTCCAACTGAAGAGTCTTTTGCTATTACAACAAAAGGATTCCTTTAATGCTGTAATGTCATTCCAGGAGAAATTGAAGAATCTCTGTATTTGATTCTTTTGTCATTCCCGAAAGCACACCCACTGTCATTCCCGAATGTATTTATCGGGAATCCAAGCACCTTGTCATCCCCAACTTGATTGGGGATCCAGGCTTTTTTCATTTATTTATTTGAAGAACAAATACTTCCTGGATTCCGCATCAAGTGCGGAATGACAACACTATGTCGTTCCTGAAATCTTCTATCAGGAATCCACAGTAATTGTCATCCCCGTATACCACTCCAATGTCATCCCCAACTTGATTGGGGATCCATATCAATTTTGCTATCTGGATTCTCGCAATCGCTCAGAATGACAAGAAAAATAGTGCGAAATGACAAAAATAAGTCGCGGGAATGACAAAAGAGTTAATTGACATCCTCGAAAGCACACCCACTGTCATTCCCGAATGTATTTATCGGGAATCCAGACCAATTTTTTACAAGTATTATAAAAAGAGGATATCATTACAAACCAAAATACAGACACACTCCCTAAGGGTGACAGGGAAGGGTGGGAGACCCTAACGAAACAAAATACAGATATGCTCCCTCAGGGAGACGGTGGGTGGTATGTATAATTCTGAAGTGCAGTATTTTTGCATAAGTCCTGAGAAATCTCCTTCCTTTCATGCTCTCATTCTGAAATAAGTGAAGAATCTCAGTGCCCTTGCACCATCATTCTGTGCGCAAGTGAAGAATCTCATTTTGTATTTTATTTAAAAACTCCTTAGAAGTTTCAAAGTTGATAGTGTTTCAATCTTTTTTAATATTCTCAAATTCTTCAATAAAGAGCTTAATCCTTTTTATTGACTCGTCTTTTCCAAGCAATTCTAAAGTATCAAATAATGGTGGAGAAACATTTTTACCGGTAGAGGCATATCTAATTATTTGAATTGCATCTCTGTTTTTTATATTAAACTCATCTCTTATGCTATTATATAAGGCTTCTAAATTTTCCTTGTTGAAATTTTCTAAATTTTTAATGTTGCACCAAAACTTTTTAAGAAATTCCATAATTTCGTTTTTATTAAGTAGTTTAAGAACCTCTGGATTATTTTTTAAAACTTCGTAATTAGCAAAAATTGCTATTGCCTCTCTTATATCAGATAAAATTTTTATCTGTGGAGTACTCAAAGAAATTATTTTTTTAAGCTTTTCTTCTGTTATATCTAAATTATCAATATATTTTTTGGATAACTCTATTAAAGTCTCTATATCAAGTTTTTTAATATACTGACTATTTATCCAGGTTAATTTATTGATATCAAATTGAGATGGAGATTTTGATATTTTTGATAAATCAAAATTCTTTATCAAATCATCTTTCGATATTACCTCGTTTTGAGGATCATGTGAATAGCCAAGTAATGCAAGGTAATTAAAAATTGCATCAGGTAAATAGCCTTTGTCTCTATAATCCTCAATAGCAGTGTCACAATGCCTTTTACTCAGTTTTGTCTTATCTGGTCCGAGAATTAGCGGAATGTGTGCAAATTGGGGTATTTCTAAACCAAGAGCATTATATATAGCAATCTGTTTTGGCGTGTTGGAGACATGATCCTCTCCTCTAATTACGTGGGTGATGTTCATTAGTGCATCGTCAATTGAAACAGAAAAATTGTATGTAGGAGTTCCATCAGAGCGTGCAATTATAATATCATCGAGAAGCTCTCCTCTGAATACTATTTTACCCTTTATCAAATCATCGAAAGAAATATCTCTTTGTGGCATTTTTAATCTTACAGTATATGGTTTTCCTTGGTCTAAAAGATTTTTAATTTCTTTTGGATTTAAATTTCTACATTTTCCATTATATCTTGGAATTTCTCCTCTTTTCTCGCAATTTTTTCTCATTTCCTCAAGCTCTTCTTGAGAACAAAAACATCTGTAAGCTTCATTTGATTCTAAAAGTTTTTGAATAAAGCTCTTGTATATTTCAAGTCTTTCAGATTGAAAATAAGGGCCCTCATCCCAATCAATTCCTAACCATCTTAATATATTTATTATTTCATCAATACTATCTTTAGTTGACCTTAAAACATCTGTATCTTCAATTCTAAGAATAAATGTTCCATTATTTGCTTTAGCAAACAAATAATTCACTATAGCTGTTCTTGCACTACCAATGTGGAGTGAACCAGTAGGTGATGGAGCAAATCTAACTCTTATTTTTTTAATATCTTTATTATTATTTAAATTCATGCTATTATTTTAGCAAATGGGAACTGGTAAGAAAATAAGAAATTTAAGAGAAGAGAAAAAACTTTCTCTTCAAGAGTTAGCTAAAGATGCTCAGATGTCCTGTTCATTCCTATCTGAAATTGAGAATGAACTAAAGATACCTTCTAATGTAATAATTGAAAAAATTGCAAAAGCATTAAATGTTGACCCTAATATTTTTCCAATATATAAAGTTCGTGCCAATTTTATTTCAATTTCAAGAACAATAGATAATCTTGATGATAATTTAGTAGATGAATTATTAAATGTTATAAAGAAAGGTTCGAAAAATACAGATAAATAAAGAATAAGTGATTGTTAAATTTTTTATTCGTCTTTTTAATATAAGTTTCTATAAGCATATCCTTGAGGGAGTAAATCATGAGTAAAGTAATTACTTTTAAAGATTTAGATCCACACTTTAAATATGAAATAATGAAAGAAAAGGGTGGAGAAAAAATTGTTAGTTGTTTTGCTTGCAACACCTGCACTTTAAGTTGTCCTGTTAGAGCAGTAGATGATGAATACAATCCTCGTTCAATTATAAGGCTTTCTCTTCTTGGGGCTAAAGATGAGGTTTTATCATCATCATTTATCTGGCTTTGCTCTTCATGCTACTTATGTTATGAGAGATGCCCTCAAGATGTCAGAATAACTGATTTAATGGATGCCATTAAAAACATTGCAGCTCGCTGTGGCTTTGTCCCAGAAACTTTTAAAGGACAAATCGAACTTTTAAAAAAACATGGAAGATTATATGAAGTGGGGGATTTTGAAAATAAGAAAAGAGCGAAGCTTGGTCTACCTGAAATCAAAGAAGAAGCTTCTCAAGTCGAAAAAATAATTGAAATAACAGGTGCATCAAAATTTCTTGAAAAGAATGGTGTTAAAAATGAATAAGTATGGATTATTCTTGGGTTGTACAGTCCCAGTTAGAGCAATGAATTATGAGGTTTCTTTTAGAAAAGTAGCAGAAAGTTTAAATATAACCCTTTTTGATATAGCCGACTTTTCTTGTTGCGGTTTCCCAACAAAGTCTGTAAGTTTGATTACTGCCCTAACTCTTTCAGCAAGAAATCTTGCAATTGCCGAGAGGGAATCGCTAACCCATATATTAACTCTCTGTAATGCTTGCACTGAAATGTTAACTGAAACTAATCATATTATCAAAGAGGATTCAAAAACTTCTGAAATAATAAGAAAAAATCTTAATGAATTAGGGCTTACAGTAAGTGGAACCGTAAAGGTAAAACATATTGCAAGGTTTTTGAGTGAGGATGTTGGAGCCGAAACAATCAAAGAAAAAGTTAAAAATCCACTACATGGTCTTAAGTTTGCGGTTTATCCTGGCTGCCATTATGCGAAACCATCCGAGATTTATGAAAATTTTGATGACCCAGAGCAACCACAATCAATTAATGAGTTAGTTTTAGCTACTGGCTCGGAAGTTATCCCTTATGAAAGTTCATGCTGTGGTGGAGGGATATTGGGAATCAAGGAAGAAGTTGCATTAAGCATGTCAAACTCGACATTATCAAGCATTAAAGATAACTCTGCTGATGCAATGGTTCTAATATGTCCGTTTTGCAATGTAATGTACGAACAAAATCAAAAAAAGATTGAAAAAACATTTAATACCGAATATAATTTGCCAGTTCTTTATCTTCCCCAAGTATTAGGACTTGCGTTTGGTATTCCTAAAGAGGAATTAGGTTTTCAGATTAATAGGATTAAACTTGATAGAGTATTTGAAAAAATTAGCTTAAATTCACAACGAGGTTGATCTATGGAGACAATAAATAATAAAGCAGTTGGAAAAGTTCTTGTAGTAGGAGGAGGAGTTGCTGGTGTTCAGGCAAGCCTCGATCTTGCTTATGGAGGATTTAAGGTTTATCTTTTAGAGTCAAAAGATGCAATTGGTGGAGTTATGTCACAGCTTGACAAAACATTTCCTACGAATGATTGTGCAATGTGTATTTTATCTCCAAAACTTGTAGAGGTGGGCTCTAACCCAAATATCGAGCTTCTAACAAGATCAAAAATAGTTAAAGTTGAAGGAGCTTCTCCTCATTTTAAGGTTACAGTTTTAAGAGAACCTCGCTATGTTGATATATCAGCCTGTAAAGGGTGTGGAGATTGTGCCAATGCTTGCCCTGTAAATATTGTTAATGACTATGAGGAATCTCTTACTTATAGAAAGGCAATCTTTAGAAGATATGAACAAGCAGTTCCAAGTGCTTTTGGTATAACTAAATATGGAATGAGCCCTTGTAGAACCGCTTGTCCTATTCATGTTAATGCTCAAGGCTACATTGCATTGATTTCTAAAGGAGAATATGAAAATGCTTTATCTCTTATAAGAGAGGTTAATCCATTCCCGGGTATAACAGGGAGGATTTGCACAAGACCATGTGAAGAAGCCTGCAGTAGAGCGAAAGTAGAGGAGAGCATAGCTATCGATCTTTTAAAGAGGTATGTATCTGATAAAGAAAAAATTACAGGAAATAAGTGGAACATAGAGAAGCCCTCATATAATGGTAAAGATATAGCAATAATTGGTTCAGGCCCTGCTGGACTACTTGCAGCTTACGACTTAAGTAGAAAAGGTTATGGTGTAACAGTTTTTGAGAGAATGCCTGAGATCGGAGGGATGCTTCGATATGGTATACCACCATATAGATTACCAAGAGAGGTCTTAAATGAAGACCTCAATATTTTAAATGAATTAGGCGTAACATTTAAAGTAAATAATTCCATTGATAATACGCTTTTTAATGATCTTAAAGATAAATTTAATGCTGTTTTCATTGCAGTTGGAGCCTGCAAATCTCGCAAGATGAATATCCCAGGAGAAGATCTCCCTAATGTAATAGGAGCTACAGATTTCTTAAAGAATGCACTAACCGGTGAAATAAAAGAATTTACTGGCAGTGCTGCTGTCGTTGGTGGTGGAAATGCAGCCATAGACGCCGCAAGAACACTTTTAAGGTTAGGAGCAGGAAAAGTTGAGATCATATATCGAAGAACAAGAGCAGAGATGCCAGCAAACAATGAAGAAATCGAAGAAGCTATACAGGAAGGAATAATTTTTAATTATCTAAGGACTCCTGTTGAGATTTCAAAAAAAAGAGAATCTTTAATACTAAAAATTCAGGAGATGAAACTTGGTGAACCTGATTCTTCTGGTAGAAGGAGACCCGTACCTGTAGAAGATTCATTTGAAGATAAGGAATTTGATATGGTAGTAATGGCAGTTAGCCAGGAACCAGAGATTGAACCTTTTAAGGAATTATCAGTCGAAAAAGGTCTTTTAAAAGTTGATCCTCTTACATTAGAAACAAACATTAAAGGAGTTTTTGCTGGAGGGGACGCAGTTACAGGACCTGCAACTTACATTGAGGCTTTAGCTGCTGGTAGAAAGGGAGCAGTTTCCATTGATAGATATTTAAGAGGAGAAGATTTAAGGACAAACAGAGAAAAAGAGGGTCCTTACAAAGAGGAATTAGATGTTGAAACTAAAGGAGTAGAGAAAAAGGATCGAGCTAAACCAGTCCTTCTAATTAAAGAGAAATTAAAAGGTGATTTTAGTGAGGTTAATAAAGGATTAAAAGAAGAAGATGTATTAGAAGAAGCAAAGAGATGTTTAAACTGTGGTGGATGTTCAGAGTGTATGGAATGCGTTAGAGCTTGTGAACCAAAAGCAATTAACCACGACATGAAGGCAAGCGAAGAAATTTTAGATGTTGGCTCTATTATACTGGCTCCTGGTTTTGATGAGGTAAATGTTTCAAAGTATACCCAGTATGGATGTGGTATTTTTAAAAATGTTGTTACAAGCATACAGTTTGAGAGAATTCTTTCAGCGTCTGGTCCTTATGGAGGTGTTATAAAAAGACCTGGAGACCTAAAGCACCCGAGAAAGATTGCCTTTATTCAGTGTGTGGGCTCAAGGGATAAGATAAATGAACATTGTTCATCTGTGTGTTGTATGTATGCTACAAAAGAAGCTGTAATTGCAAAAGAACATTCTCACGATGTAGAACCGACAATCTTTTATATTGATATACGTTCCTTTGGTAAGGATTTTGACAGATACATTGACCGAGCAAAAAATGAGTATGGTATTCGATATATAAAGTCGAGAGTGGCGGGTGTTACCGAGATGAAAGACGGTTCCCTTAAGCTTAGATATGAAACAGACGATGGTATCCTTAATAATGAAATCTTTGATATTGTTGTATTATCAGTGGGACTTAATCCTCCAGATAACATTAAAGAATTATCTAACATTCTTGATGTTGAATTAAATAAATCAGGTTTTATTGAGACTTTACCTTTTAATATTATTTCTTCAACTAAAAATGGCATTGTTGCTGCTGGAGCTTCAACTGGACCGAGAGATATTCCTGAATCAGTTACAGGTGGAAGTGCAGCTGCTCAAATTGCCTCATCAATTATTGCTTCTGAGAGAGGAAAAGAGATAGTAAAAAAAGTCTTGCCTCCAGAGATTGATGTAACCGGAGAGAAGCCAAGAGTTGGTGTTTTTGTTTGCCACTGTGGCTTAAATATTGGGAGTGTTGTTGATGTTAAAAGTGTAGCTGAATATGTTAAAAATCTACCCTATGTAATATATTCCGAAACTAATCTCTACACCTGTAGTAGTGATACACAAGAAAAAATTAAGGAAAAAGTAAAAGAGTATAATTTAAATAGAGTTGTTGTTGCTTCCTGTACTCCAAGGACTCATGAGCCACTTTTTCAGGATACAATTAGGGAAGCAGGGTTAAATAGATTTCTCTTTGAAATGGCTAATATAAGAGATCAGGATAGCTGGGTACACCAAAACGACAAAGAAGGTGCTACTGAAAAGGCTAAAGACCTTGTAAAAGCTGCCGTTGCAAGAGTTGTTGACCGAACTCCTCTTGCCATTCAATTATTACCAATAACTAAAAGAGGTCTTGTAATAGGTGGTGGTATTGCTGGTATGAATGCAGCATTATCTCTTGCAGAAGAAGGCTTTGAAACTTATTTGATCGAAAAAGATTCTGAGCTTGGCGGTAATGCAAAATTTATTCATTATATGTTAGATGGCTCTTCTGTTGATAGTTATCTTTCTGAACTTAAAAATAAAGTTTTAAATAACTCTCTTATAAATGTCAGACTTAATGCTAATATTGATTCAATTGAAGGGTATGTTGGCAACTATAAAACAACCCTTAGCACAGGTGAAGCAATAGAACATGGTGTCGTTATTGTATCAACTGGTGCAATTGAAAGCGAAATAAAATCTTTTATGTATGGAAAATCTGAAAGAATTATAACTCAAAGAGAATTCGAAGAAAAACTTTACAGAAATGAATTCACTGAGCCTATGAATGTAGTAATGGTTCAGTGTGTGGAATCTCGAAACAAAGAACATCCATACTGTTCAAGAATATGCTGTCAGGAAGCTATTAAAAATGCTATAAAAATTAAGGAGAATTCTCCTCAAAGTGAGGTTTATATACTTTATAGAGACATAAGAACTTACGGTTTGAATGAGCTTTACTACAAAAAAGCTCGTGAATTAGGTATTATATTTATTAATTATGATGAGGATTGTTTACCAGAAGTAACTTTAGATGGAGAAAATGTTTTTGTTAGTGTTAGAGATGCTCTTTTAAGAAGGGATTTAATTTTGAATCCGGATCTTTTAGTCTTAAGTGCTGGTATTACCGCAGAACCTGGAAATGAAAATTTATCTAAATTTCTTAAAGTACCTCTAAATGAAGATAAATTCTTCTTAGAAGCTCATGTTAAACTTAGACCTGTAGAATTTGCAACGGATGGAGTATTCCTTGCAGGGCTTGCACATTCACCTCTTACAATAGAAGAATCTATAGTTCAGGCAAGAGCAGCTGCAGGCAAGGCTTCTATAATTCTTTCAAAAGAAGGAATAGAAGCCGGTGGAAAGGTGGCAGAAGTGAATGAGAGAAATTGTGTTGGGTGCGGAGTGTGTGAGTCAGTATGTGCTTACGGTGCAATAAAATTAGAAGAGAAAAAGATTTTTGGTGAATTGAAAAAAGTATCATCTGTGAATCCTTCTCTTTGTAAAGGTTGTGGTGCATGTGCCGGTGGATGCAGGTCAAACGCTATAGATATTTCTGGTTTTTCAAACGAAGAGATAGTAGATGCAATTGATGCTATTCTTGAACCAATTTAAAGATGATTTTGTTAATGAATGGTGGTGATTTATGAACGAATTTGAACCAAAGATTATCGGTTTTCTCTGCAACTGGTGTTCTTATGCTGGAGCGGACCTTGCAGGAGTTTCAAGGTTTCAATATCCGGCAAATATAAGAATTATAAGAATACCATGCTCTGGAAGAGTAAATCATCTTTTTATTATGCGAGCTCTTTATGACGGGGCAGATGGAGTTTTAATTTCTGGGTGTCATCCAGGAGATTGTCATTATCAAACGGGTAATTATTATGCCCGAAGGAGATTAGAAATATTTAAGAATTTGCTCTACTTTACTGGAATACCCCAAAATCGATTAAAACTTGCATGGGTTTCTGCAAGTGAAGGAGCTCAATTTTCTAAGCTTGTTACCGAAATTACTGATGATGTTAAAGAATTAGGCGAAAATGAAGAATTTAGAGCAGTAAGAAAAGACATTGAGGAGTTCTGCAATGAACAATGATAAGTTAATTACTGAAGAGATCAGAGAATTTGGTCGAAAAGCTTTTAAAGAGGAAAATGTAGAAATTATTATTGGTTATGAATCTTTAAATGATAATTCTTTAAAGCCAGCAGTAATTTATAATGAAAATGAAGTTAATAAACTTACCTGGAATCAGACTGCATCGTTTAATCTCGCAACACTTTTAAGGAAATTTAAAGGAAAAAAAACTGGAATAATTGCTAATGGTTGTATAGGAAGGTCATTAGTGGTTTTAATCAATGAAGGGCAAATCAAAAGAGAGAATTTAGTTATTATAGGTGTTCCCTGTCAGGGAATACTTAATGAAAATAATGAAGAACTATATGAAAATTGTATGAGTTGCAAATATCCTTCTCCTCCAATTTTTGACTATATTGCACAAGTTGAGCCATTAAAAGTTCAGGGTGATACATTGGGAGAAAGAATAGAAAAAATCGAAGCAATGAGTGAGAGCGAAAAACTCTCTTATTTTAAAGAGCAGATGAATAAGTGTATCAGATGTTATGCCTGCAGGCAGGCATGTCCTATGTGTTATTGCGAGACATGTTTCGTTGATATTAATTCTCCTAAATGGCTATCAAAAGAAGTAACAAATGAGGATAATACAATCTGGAACATTACTCGAATTTATCATCTTGCAGGAAGATGTGTCGAGTGCGGTGCATGCAGCAGAGCCTGTCCGGAAGGTTTAGACCTTATGTATTTGATAGGTAAAATGAACAGAGACACAAAGAGGCTATTTGGTTTCGAGGCAGGACTTAAAATCGGAACAAAAGGAAACCTTGAAACATTTAATCCTAATGATCCTGATTTCTTCTGGAAAGGAGAATCTTAAAGAAAATGAAGCTCTTGAGGATAAAAAAAGATAACTTTGAAGAGGCTTTAAGAAGTTTACAAAATGAGTTTAAAATATACATTCCCAAAAAAGAAGATGATAATGTAGTTTTTAGTGAGCTTGGTAATTTTAAAGATATGGATTATAAATTTGAGAGGACCTCTCATCCTATAAAGGAATTTGTCTTACCTCAAAATGAAACTTTATTCTACTTTTTGAAGGATGGATCCAGAGAGAAAGAATCTTTTGATACATCAAAGAGAATTCTTTTAGGAGTAAGACCTTGCGATGCAAAAACTTTAAAGCTATTGGATTTTAATTTTTTAGATTCTTCTTACATTGATCCTTATTATGAAAAAAGAAGAAAAAATACATTTGTTATATCCATTGCTTGTAATGAGTTTGGAGAAAATTGCTTTTGTGATTCTTTGGGAGATAGTCCCTATAAGCTTAATGGAGCAGATGCAATTATTTATTCTATTTCTAATGAAGAGCTTAATTTATTGATTGATAATGAAGTAATTTTCTCTTTCTTTAAAAAATATAGCGAGAAAATAGAAGAAGTAAATAGCGAAGAAGAGGTTAGCGAAAAAGGGAAGATAGCAGAAAGAGCCACAAAGCCTCTACCTGTAAAAGAACTTAAAGAAAAACTACCAAGCTTAATAGGGAGCACAGATTTGTGGAAAAACATATCAGCTACTTGTATAGAATGCGGAGTTTGCACATATTTATGTCCTGCCTGTTATTGTTTTGACATAAATGATATTACATTTGGTAAGGGTGGTAAAAGATTAAGAAGTTATGACAGTTGTATGTTTAAAGAATACACTTTGGAAGCAAGTGGCCATAACCCAAGACCAACAGGCGCCGAAAGATGGAGACAGAGATTATTGCACAAATTCCTCTACTATCCAGATCTTTACAATGAATTAGGATGTAGTGGATGTGGGCGATGCATAGATAAATGTCCATCAAAAATTGATATACGGGAGGTTATAAATTATGCCTTCAATTATAAATGATAATCCTTACTTACCAGTTCAGGCAAAAGTTGAATCTACAGATTTTGAGAGTGATGATAAAACTCTTAAAACATTAACTTTTTCTTTTCTTACCCCTTCCGTAAGAGAAAAGTTTAACTTTCTTCCAGGCCAATTTATTGAACTTTCTATAGCTGGTAAAGGAGAAAGTCCGTTTGGAATTGCATCAAATCCAACTGAGGAATTGATAAAAATAACAGTAAATAGAACAGGCTATGTAACAAATGCTATTCATAATCTTTATAAGGGAGATATAGTTGGGATTAGGGGTCCACTTGGAAACTGGTACCCTATTTCTAAATTTGTTGGATCAAATTTAGCTATAATATCTGGCGGTTTTGCATTTACAACTCTTGCATCTTTATTAGATTATCTCCTTGAAAATTATTCAGATAAATTAGGTAAAATTTATCTGATATACGGTGCAAGGAATCCTGGTATGCTTCTATACAGGGATAAACTTAAAGAGTGGAGCAATAATCCAAGACTCGAAACATATATAACAGTTGATAATAAAGTTAATGACTGGGATGGGCTTGTTGGGTTTGTTCCTGATATTGTTGAAAAAGCAGATATCGATATTCAAAATACCTACACTGTTATATGTGGTCCACCAATTATGATTAAGTTAACTATTCCTAAACTTCTTAATAAAGGCATAGGAAAAGACCATATTTACACTTCTTTAGAGCGCAGGATGAAATGCGGAATAGGGAAATGTGGAAGATGCAATATAGGAAAAAATTTTGTTTGCAAAGATGGACCAGTATTTAGTTATGCAGATTTAGAAGGCTTACCTGAAGAGTATTAAAGGAGTTAAAAATGTTAAAAATAGAAAATTTATCAGTAAGTGTAGAAGATAAACCTATTCTTAAAGACATTAATCTTGAAATTGGTGATGGTGAAACTCACATTTTATTAGGACCTAATGGTGGAGGAAAAACCACTTTGCTACTCGCAATTATGGGGCTTCCTAAATATAAAGTCACAAATGGAAGAATAATTTTTAGAGGCACTGATATAACAAACATGCCAATTAATGAGCGGTCCAAATTAGGAATTGGATTAATGTTTCAGAAACCTCCAAAAGTGACTGGAGTAAAGCTTTTTCAAATTTGCGAATTGACAAGTGGAAAAAAGCTAAAATTTGAAGAAATAGAGAAATTTTCTGAAAAGCTTAATCTCAGAGAACATTTAAAAAGAGATATAAACGATGGTTTTTCGGGCGGTGAAATTAAGCGGTCTGAGCTCTTACAGATTTTATGCCAAAACCCAAGCCTTGTACTTCTTGATGAACCAGAATCTGGGGTTGACCTTGATAACCTTTCAGTCATTGGCGAATTAATAAATGAGCTTCTTGAAAAAGATAAAGTAAAGGGGAGAATACGCTCCGGGCTTATTGTTACTCACCTGGGTTATATACTTAACTTTGTTAATTCGGACAAAGGTCACGTTCTAATGGATGGCAAAATTATCTGTAGTGGAAATCCAAGAGACTTATTTGAAGAAATTAAAAAACATGGATTTGAAAGGTGCAAAGAATGCAATTAAAAGAGACTATGAAAGAATTTAAAGAAAAAGCAAAAAGAGCAGAAAATAAGACCGCCCTATATGGAGAAGATATAGATTTATCAATTTATTCATTACCACAAGAAGAAGAGAATATTTCTTCTCTCTCTTCTCTTCCTGTTGAACTGCAGGAAATTGCAAAATCATCAGGAATAGATGTTCAGGAAAAAGAAAGATCTGGAAGCTATATTCAGTTAGATCAATCTACAATATATAGTAGAGTTAATGAAATTTACAAAGGGCAACTCGAAATAATAAGCATTAATGATGCACTTTTAAAGTATCCTGAGATTGCGAATGAATATTTTTGGAAAACTCTTCCTGTTGATCAGGATAAATATACAGCATTTTCAGAACTTCATTCTAAGAATGGTTACTTTATAAGAGTATTTAAAGGTCAACATGTTGAAATACCAATCCAGGCATGTTTGTTGCTTAAAGAAAATTCTTCGGTTCAAAATGTTCACAATATAATAATAATGGAAGAGGGATCAAGTGCACAGATTATTACTGGTTGTGCTGTCCACCCTAAAGTTGATGAGGGCATCCATATAGGTATATCTGAATTTTTCATTAAAAACGGTGCAATGCTTACTTTTACAATGATACATAATTGGAGTGAAAATTTTCATGTAAGACCAAGATCGGGAGCGATCGTGGATGATAATGGTAAATTTATAAACAATTATGTATTATTAAAACCTGTTAAAAGCGTTCAAATGTTTCCAATTGCTACACTGAAGGGTGATAATTCTCACGCAAAATTCAATTCTTTAATGTATGGACTCAAAAATTCAAAAATTGATGTTGGGTCAAAGATTGTTCTTTCAGGAAACAATTCTTCAGGAGAAGCTATTTCAAGAGCAATAGCGAATGAGTCATCAATTATTAATGCAAGAGGATCTCTCGTTTCAGTTAATAATAATACTCGTGCTCATCTTGATTGTAGAGGAATACTCCTCTCGGAAAAAGCAATAATTTATGCAGTACCTGAACTATTAGCTGATGGTACACCAAAAGCTGATCTTTCTCATGAAGCAGCAATAGGGCCAATCTCGGACGAAGAAGTTGAATATCTTATGAGCAGGGGTGTATCAAGAGATGATGCAATATCACTTATAACATCTGGTTTTATGGATGTGAAAATATTAGGTTTACCAGATCAACTTGAAAATTATATAAATGAACTGGTTAAACTAACAGCTAAAGAATCTTTATAAAGGAGGATTTTTAGGTAAATTGAATTTAAATGATATAAAAGAGAATTTTGATTTTTTTGATTTATTGATAATTGACCTTTTCGGTAAATTAAGACATGTTACTTTACCAACTAACTATTTAAGCGAAGAAGTGTTTGAGAGGGGAGTAGGATTTGATGCCTCCAATACAATGTATTCACAACTCACTGACTCTGACCTTGTAATCGTACCGGATATTTCATGCACATTTACAAATCCTTTCTCTGAATATAAGACTATTTCATCTTTCGGAAATGTTTATAGTTTTGACTCAAATGGTAATATGAAATTATTTCCACTTGACCCTCGTTTTATCCTTAAAAAGACACTTTCTCTTCTTAGAGATAAAACTCCCGCACAAAATCTTATGGTTTTACCAGAACTTGAATTCTATGTCTTTGATAAAATTAATTATTCACTAAATCCACTAAATTCATTTTATTCTATTTCTTCTAATGAATTAAGCACAAGTGACGGAAAAGCATACCATTTAATACAACCTTCTGATAAGTTTTCTAATTTGAGAAGTGAAATTGTTAAAATATTATGTAATAATGAAGTAAATGTAAAATATCATCACCATGAAGTAGGACTCCCAGGACAGTGCGAAATTGAACTTAATTTTGAAGTAGCTGAAAAAGCAGCCGACAACATAGAAATCACTAAGTATGTTACAAAAAATTGTGCAGCAAAGATAGGTATGACTTCAACTTTTATTCCAAAACCGCTCTATGGTGCTCCTGGCTCCGGAATGCACCTTCATTTATATCTGGTGGATGATAATGGTAGATCAATATTTTATGACCCTTACAATGAACTAAATTTAAGTAAAATTGCTTTAAATTTCGTAGGCGGAATACTATTACATCTTTCTTCTCTAATGGCAATAACAAATCCATCTACCAACTCATTCAAGAGGTTAATCCCTGGTTTTGAAGCGCCAACAGGAAAAACTTTTGGTAAAGGAGATAGATCCTCATCTATAAGAATTCCAGGGTATACAAGCTTAGAGGCGACCAGAATTGAATTTAGAACACCTGACGCTATATGCAATCCTTATTATGCTATTTCTGCAATATTGCTTGCTGGTATTGATGGAATTAGTAAAAACATTGATCCCTTTAATGATAAAGAGATTGATAAAACTGCTTCAATTCCTGAAACATTCCCACAAGCCTTAGAAGCTCTTTCTAAAGATAACGAATATCTTTCAAATGTGTTCGGTAAAGATTTTCCCGAGATATGGTGCAAACATAAATCTAAAGAAACTGAGAGTTGCAACCTTTTTCCAACTCCAGCAGAAATTGCCACTTATATTGAGTACTAAACTAAAGAAGAGCAGAATTTATTAGTAAAAAAATAAATTACATGTTTTAATGTTTATGAAATAAATTTAAATAATTTCTTTAGTGAGTAATTACATTATTAACTAAACAAGAAAAACAGAAGTTAATTTTAATATATCGTTTATAACTTTTTTATCTCCTTTTTGGTGTTTTATGTATGTTTTATCTTATTTCTGAATTATTTTTTCAGAAAATATTAGCTCCAACAAAATTATATGATTATATTTGGTAGAGAAATTAAATTATTTAGTTCCTCCGAAAATAATAACTCCAAAATTAATCTACCTTTTAATTAATTGATAAATTTATTCAAGTTAATTAAAATCAAACTTAAGCTATAGTTAAGAGAATAAATTTAAAGAAATTGAATTTTAATTATTCAGTTATACAAGATTATATAAGAGGCACAAAAAAGGATTAAAGTTATTATTTTCATACTTATGTTGTAGTAGAAATACAAAGAGATGTTATACAGAATGAACATGACAAAATAAGGTAATTATTTTCCATACCTTATTTTAAGCAGAAATACCATAATATGTTAAATGAATCAATCTATACATAACCTTGAATAAAGGTGGTTAAAGCTATATAATGGAATAATTTTTAGAATGCGCCCATAGCTCAATGGATAGAGCGGTGGACTTCGGATCCACTGGTTGCGGGTTCAAATCCTGCTGGGCGTATTATTAATTATATAGCACCAAACTCTTGTAGATTTTTGAGAAAATATTATTATAATTTATTCTGTTTACGGGTCGTTAGCTCAACTGGTAGAGCATCTGACTCTTAATCAGGCGGTTGCAGGTTCGAGTCCTGTACGACCCAGAGATGTAAAGCGGGAGTAGCTCAGTGGTAGAGCGCAACCTTGCCAAGGTTGATGTCGCGGGTTCAAGTCCCGTCTCCCGCTCCAATTAATTCCAAATATGCTTATCAATTCATGCGAGGGTGGCGGAATTGGCAGACGCGCTGGACTTAGGATCCAGTGGATCAAACCATGCGGGTTCAAGTCCCGCCTCTCGCATTATAAATAAAGCATAATAATATAAATATATATTAGATTCACTTTGTATTTTATAATAATATTCCTGCAAAACAAACCAAGTAATTCTGTTGGGTAGCAGTTATTACCTCTGAAAATATTAGCTCCAATAAAATTATATGATTATATTTGGTAGGGAAATTAAATTATTTAGTTCCTCCGAAAATAATAACTCCAAAATTGATCTTTCCTTTCTTTTAATTAATTGATAAATTTGTTGAAGTTTATTAAAATCAAACTTAAGATATAGTAAAGAAATTGAATTGTATAGTTATATAGATGCGCACATAAGGATTAAATTTATTATTTTCATACTTATGTTGTGGTAGAAATACAAAGAGATGTTATATAGAATGAACGCGACAAAATAAAGTAATTATTTTTCATACCTTATTTTAAGCAGAAATACCATAATATGTTTATGTATTTATTATTTGAATTTAAGTTTCGTTCTTTTTTTCAAGTTCTTTAGTGAATTTTCTACTAATTTCTATATAATTCAGTAGCTTATCGTTAACAATTTTATTAAATGTTTCATCTTGGTAAGTTCCATCTTGTTGAAGTTCGCCAGCTTTCACTCCGCTAAATATTTCTAAACCTTCATTTATATTTGATATTGAGTAGATGTGAAAATTACCTTCTTTAACAGCATTTATAACTTCATCGCTGAGCATTAAGTGTCTTACATTTTGAATTGGTATTACAACACCCTGTTTTCCTGTTAATCCTTTCTCTTTGCAAATATTAAAAAATCCTTCAACTTTATAATTTACACCACCTATTGGTTGAATGCTTCCGTGCTGGTCTACTGAACCAGTTATAGCTAAATCCTGCCTTATCGGAATCTCACCTATTGATGAAAGAATAGCTATAAGTTCTGCAGCAGAAGCACTATCACCTTCAATGCCTTCATAGCTCTGTTCAAAGCATAGTGTTACTGAAAGAGGAAATGGTTTATTATTACAGTATTTACTCGCAAGATAAGAAGAAATTACCATAACACCTTTGTCAAAAATGGGACCGCTAAGTTTGCTTTCTTTTTCGATATTTATGATATTACCTCTACCAATTGAACTAACTGCAGTAATACGAGATGGTCTACCAAATTCATATTCTCCAGTACTTAATACAGAAAGACCGTTGATTTGACCAACTTTATTACCAGAAATATCAATATGCACTAGATCGTTTTTAATCATTTCTTGAATTTTTTCTTCTAAAAGATTAGACCTATATTTTTTCTCATCTATGGTTTTTCGTACATCATCTTTTGTTACAATATTTCTATCTTGACTTAAAGCCCATTGTATACTTTCATTTACAACATCGACGATATTACTAAAACGAGTAGTTAATTTATATTTATCTTCAGCTAATCTTGAACCATATTCTATAACTTCTGCTATTCCATCACTACTAAAATGTAATCCTTTCCCTGCCTCTCTACAGCGGGACGAAATGAATGAGGCATATAAACCTTCAGTTTCATCATTTCTTTCCATTTCATAATCAAACTGAGCTCTTATTTTGAAAAGTTTCCTAAAGTCTTCATCGTAGTTATACAAAATTGAATAAACATAGGAACTACCAACTAAAATAACTTTCACTGATACAGGAATAGGTTCTGGTTTCATCGATACTGTTGGAATAATTTTTATTTGTTCTTCGAGATTTTCAATAATCAATTTTTTACTTTTAAGAGTTCGCTTCAAAGTATCCCAAACAAAAGGAGAATTTAAAACATCCATTGCTTGTAGAACAATATATCCTCCATTTGCTTTTAGTAGTGATCCTCCTTTTATAAGGCTTAAATCTGTAGTCCAAGAACCGAATTCCTGCCTGTACTCAAGGCTACCAAACAAGTTATAATATGTGGGATTTAATTCAAAAATAACAGGTGCACCTTTAGTTTCTCTATTATCAACAATCAAATTGACTGAATATCTTTGCAGGAAAACACTATAAGAACGAGATTCAAAATCAAATAAAGAAACTGGTTTCTTAATTTTCTGTGAATCTTTAAAGAAATTTATATTATTTATTATATCGCTTTTTACGTTATCGAGATATATTAATATTTCGTTATTGTGTGAATATTTCTGCTTTAATTCATCGATTAAGCCTTCAATAGCAAACAATCCTATTTTTTCGTCAAGTTCTTCTATTTTTTCTCTTAATTCTCTCTCGAGTTGCTGCCCTTTTTTTATCGCTGCATTTATCTCGTTCTGTAAGATTTGCCTGTTTTTCTCAATTTGCATTTTTTTCTCTTCAGGCAGTTTCTGGTATTCCTCAGGTTTAATAGGTTTCCCTTCAATGATTGGTATAGTAAAGACACCTGCAGGTGAATATGTCACCTGAAAACCTAATTGAGCAGCAATTTTATTGATTTCATCGGTAAGAGCTATACTTTTCTCATTTATATAATTTGTTATTCTGTTTTTCTCATTATCATATTCTTCACTTTCAAAGGCTTTTGTAATTCTTTCCTTTGCAATATTAATAAAATCATTCATGTCTTTTTTAAAGGTAGAACCTTCTCCAGGTTTTAAAGCAATAGCATTTGGACTATTTGGCTCAGAAAAATTGTGGACAAAACACCAATCATTAGGTATTTCTTCTTTCTTGGCTTTTTCCTCAAGGATGGCTTTTATTGTAGTATTCCTTCCCGTGCCTGTAGGACCAGTAATAAATATATTAAATCCATCAGCTTTGGTATTTAAGCCTGTTTCAATTGCTCTAATAGCCCTATCTTGTCCGACTATGTTTATCAAAGGTTGTACTTCGCTTGTGGACGTAAAGGCAAATTTTTTACAACTACATGTATTTTTTAAATCTTCAGGTTTTAACTCTTCCATTTAAATAAATCCCTCCTAATTTATCAAATTCTTTTAGTTAAAGCTTATCGTAAATCTAAACCAAGTATTTTTGCTTCTTCTTTTACTTTGTTCAAATGATTCTGGAGGTCTTTTTCTATATTATCTAATATCTCTTCTGAAAAAGAAGATACTCCTTCAATTCGTTTTCGTGATTCATCCTTAAATGATGATAATTTATCAACTGCAATTTTTAATTCATTGAAACAATTAGTCTCTTTAAATGCTTCAAATTTATCAATTTTATTTTTATTGTCTTCTATCATTTTGTTGATATTTTTAATTTTATTATCAAAAGTAGATAAATAGTTCTCCCAAGCAGAAAGTGAAACACCATCACCTTTTTGTAATGTTCCTATTAATTTTAAATTAGTAGGTTCTGTTTTTAAAAAATAATAAATATATTCAATATCACTAAGTATTTGCTTCTTTTCTTTAGAAAGAGCGGAAAACCTAATATAACTAAAACTTATCAATAAGCCTATTATGATAATTAAAGCAAATATAATAATAAATTTTCTACTTACTCTAATACTTTTGATTTTTATCATATATTTTTTCCTTACAAATAATCTGTAATGCCGGAGATCGGAATCGAACCGATATGGTGTTGCCACCGCGGGATTTTAAGTCCCGTGCGTCTACCTGTTCCGCCACTCCGGCATTAATATTAATAATTAACCTTTAAATATAACTTCTCTTATAAGCTCTTTTTCCATTATGGAATCAAAAAAAGTGACTTTAACTTTCCAGTCTTTAAATAATTCTTTTGCTTTTTTACCGCTATTTTGCATATCAATAGCAGCAGGCATCATAATTTTATCTTTAGAATGTATCCAGATGTGTTCGAAGCCCATCTGCATTTTTAAAAGATCAAAGAGATTCATTCCTTGAATCAGAAAAGGATTGCCTAGTTTATCAAAAGCATCAATTTTAAGAATTTCTAAATTAGACGAACCATTATTTATAATCTGTACAGAAAGATAAGGTGTTGTTTCTGTTTGTGAAATTGGAGTATCCATAGCTGCTACGGATAATTTAAGAGGGTCTTTCTTCTCATCATTTTTTATATTTATATTTATTTTATATTCACCCTTATTTCCAAAACTATCTATTGCCTCTATTGAGAGCGGATATTCA
>Ga0116147_1000988_pt1 | contig 32156 bp, 28 predicted proteins | sample AD_JPNHG3_MetaG_FD_89749 | JGI IMG/M metagenome (GOLD analysis project Ga0116147, IMG submission 89749) | Active sludge microbial communities of municipal wastewater-treating anaerobic digesters from Japan - AD_JPNHG3_MetaG | ecosystem: Engineered > Bioreactor > Anaerobic > Digestate | place...
GTGCTATTGGCATCAGTATCATGTCCTTTGATTTCGGACGTATAGAAATTACCACTGAAAACCAACCTGAAGGTGGAATAGGTACATACAGCCCTTCTTTTGTCAATATTGGGCTAAGCTATTCCTATATCTTTTCTGATCGTATCCGTGCCGGACTGACTACAAGGATTATTTCCGAATCAATACCAAATGCCCGTGCCATGGGTGTTTGCTTTGATGCAGGCCTGCAGTACATCACCGATCTGGTGGACGAAGAAAAGCAGAGAACAAAATTCGGAGTTTCCCTCAGAAATGTGGGAACACCCATGAAATTCGGGGGTGATGGCCTTACCCGCAGGGGAAGTTTTGAAGGTGAGGAGGTAACTTTGAGTGTGGATACACGCTCGGCAGGATTTGAACTGCCTACTTTGGTAAATATTGGCGCTTCTCAGGATTTTTATCTCGATCCTTCAGAATATCACAGACTTACATTTTCAGCTAATTTTACTTCAAATTCATTTTCAAACGACCAGTTCAATTTTGGACTTGAATACAGCCTGAAAAATATAGTCATGCTGCGTGGCGGCTATTTATATGAAAAAGGTATTACCAAAAGAGAAACCCGTAAAAATGTTTTCAACGGTCCGGCAGCCGGTTTTTCCGTCAACCTGCCTTTTGGGAAGGAAAAAGATAAAATGTTTGCCGTTGATTATTCTTACCGCTTTACCGATTATTTTGGCGGTACTCACTCTTTTGGCGCAAGAATTGTTTTGTAAAAATTAAAAATCTATATGCTGAAACGTTCCGGGTTTTTCGCCCGGAACGTTTTTTAAATGCTTAATATCCAAAAAAATACAGAAAATGGCAGATGTTAATTATTTTACCGAGGAAGGATTACAGAAGTTAAAAGATGAACTGAACCATCTTAAAATGGTTGAAAGGGCTGAAATCAGCCGGCTGATTCAGGAAGCCCGCGAAAAGGGTGATTTGTCAGAAAACTCTGAGTATGATGCTGCCAAAGAAGCTCAGGGAATGCTGGAAATGAGAATCGAACGCCTCGAGGATATTATTGCCAATGCACGCGTACTCGATGGAGCAGGAATTGATAATACAAAAGTTTATATCCTGTCAAATGTAAAAGTACTGAATCATAATACAGGACGCGAAGTAACTTATACCATTGTTTCCGAATCAGAAGCTGACCATAAGTCAGGAAAAATCTCCATAAAATCGCCCATTGGTGCAGCTTTGATGGGAAAATCTGCCGGTGATATTATTGAAGTGAATGTTCCTGCTGGCGTTATTAAACTCGAAATTATCGAAATTTCAAGATAATCTTATGGCAAGTATTTTTTCAAGAATTGTAGCAGGTGAAATTCCTTGCTATAAAGTGGCTGAAAATGAGGAATTTCTTGCTTTTCACGATGCTTTTCCCCTCGTGAAAGGCCATATTCTGGTAGTACCGAAAACAGAAACAGATAATATTCTTGACCTCGACAGGGAACTATATCTTCGTTTCTTTGATTTTTCACGAAATATTGCCCTTGCCATCGAAAAAGCCATCCCTTGTAAAAAAGTAGGTATTGCAGTTGTCGGGCTGGAAGTGCCTCATGCCCATATTCACCTCATCCCCCTTCAGTCGATGGATGATATTGATTTTGGAAGACCTAAACTTCAACTTAGCCCTCAGGAATTTAATGAGGTTGTTGACCACATTAAGCGGTTTTTATAACAACATAAACCATTGAAATTTATTTACCGGAAGAAACTCTTTCGGAATTTTTAATTATCTGATAATTAAAAGTTTTTCAATTACTGATTGTTGTGATGTTTCGGCTTTGATAAAATAAAGCCCCTGCGGCAGGTTTTCCAGATTAAATTTATATACTGATCTCCCGGTTTCAGTGTTTATTATTAGAAAATCAATTGTTTGCGATAATGAATTTAACAGGCTGAGTCTGACATTTTCACCCGGAAAGTTATTTATCTGAATGGAAACAAACTCACTGGCAGGATTGGGGAATATGCTGAATGTTAATGACGGCAATTCAGACCGGGTTGGCAACACAACATTTCCTCCTTCGCTTAGCTTGTAGCACTTATTAGATTGAATGTTTTTGAATACTTCTCTTTTCTGTGGTTTGGAAGGCCATACAACTACCACAGAATCAATGTTTTTTGTGTAATTCAGCCCGAAATGCAGCCGGTAAGGCTTTTGCATCTTTTGTCCACGACCTGCACACACTTCCTGCATATAGGTTTTACCGCCTGCATATACATAAGCTCTTGCCCCGATAGCATATTTATTGGAAGAGTTTGCCATTAAATCCAGTTCGAGCCATCTTCTGCTGTTGTAAACGTCATTTTTAAACAGGCGAAACTGACCGTTGTCTCCACAGGCAAGGTCTAACCTGCCATCATTATCATAATCGAGCCAGACGAGATCGGTGCCGGTGTTAATACGCCAAAGTCCATAGTCAAAAGTTTTCATCTGAAAAGTATGATCTGTCTGTTGCTCATAAAAGTTGATGTATCGGCAGCCGTAAAAAACGGTCATGAGAAAGTCAGCCAGTCCATCATTATTGACATCACCCCAGGCACCACCTGCATGGGTTTCTTCCAGTTCAATACCAATCGGTGCTTTCAGTCCGGGATAATTGTTGATTTGTCCGACCATATCGGTAAAATCATAATCGGGAGGCCCCTGATTCCTGTAAATGGTGGTTCCCCTGTGATCATAGGGGCCGATAAAACGTGGATGAGCAAACTGTGGCAACAGTAAATCGAGGTCGCCATCATTATCGTAGTCGTACCAGTCCACTCCTGTTCCATGATTCGATCCTGAACTGTTTACATCGATGCCTTTTAACTGGCAAATATCTGTAAATGTACCATTTCCGTTGTTTTTATACAATTCGTCAGGCTGCAGAAAATAATTGGTAACATAGAGGTCGAGGTCTCCGTCATTGTCGTAATCAATCCACTGAGAGCCACGACTGTTGCGGTTTCTTTCCACAATGTAATTGCCCGGGTCCCATGCCCTGTTAGGCCAGTTCCATTTTCCGTCATACAAGGGATAAATCACATTTGTGTTATCCGTAAAGTCAAGATTACCTGTATTATAGAAGAAATAGTTCGGTTCCGGTTCGGGATAGGTCTGCCAAAGCTGGCTGACAAAAAGGTCAGGATATTGATCGTTGTTGATGTCGGCAAAACTGAAAGATAAGAAGGCCTTGAAATTGGGTAAACTTAGAGTTCTTTCCGTAAAACTCCCATTCTGATTAATGAATAATACACTGGTATCACCTCCGAATAAAATAATATCGAGGTCGCCATCATTGTCCATATCGACAAAAGCATTGGCTGATACGCCTGAGTATTTGTTTATAATTCCCTTTGTTGCGGTCAAATCTGTAAATGTTCCGTTTTTGTTGTTTTCAAAAAATCTACCGCTGACCAGTAAATCCATAAATCCATCCTGATTGTAATCAGCCGCAGCAATACTTGCATTGGATAAAGTCAGGGGGAAGCCGGCTTCTGCTGTAACATCCCTGAAAATATTGCTGCTTTGTTTTGAAGGATATTCGAGAATCACGTCTATGGCAAAAGCCCTGTTCGAGCTTGACATGAGCTGATATTGTCCTGAAGAAGAAATACCATATTGATAATAATAATCACCTCCTGATGACGATTTGCAGGAAAAGGGGTGATCGGTGCGGTCTGTAATCAGCCTTAAGCCCTTGAAATCGCTGAATGCAAGGAAAAACTGTGTATTGTCGAGCCTTACATAGGGACTGTCGAGCGGTACCCAAATCTTTTCCTGCCCCGAATTGACTTTTGTAATGATTTTTGGCGGGATCAGGTCATTGAAAAGGCTGATTAAAGCTACACCACCTTCGTGTCCAAGAAACTGCATTTTGAAACTGCTGCCGGGATCTCCGCTGACTTCGAGCAGAAATCCCTTGATTATGGCCGGAAAGGGCAGATCAAACCGCGCTACCTGTGTGGGATAAGTCGTTGGATTATAATAATTTGAAAGGACATTTTTGGGATCATACATCCTTAGGGTATCATTAACGGAATATACTTCTTTCATCCCGAAAACCATCAGGAATAAGAAAAAAATACGCATTTTCATACTTAAAATTTTAAGAAAACTAAACCTTTTTTTCTCCTTTGATTTGCTGAAACACTTTAGTCCTGAGTTCCTCAAGCAATTCAGGATTATCTTTTAGCAGAGCCACCACGCTGTCACGTCCCTGTCCCAGCTTGGTGTCGCCATAACTGTACCAGCTACCGCTTTTTTTAATGATATTCATGTCGCTTGCCAGGTCAATAATTTCACCTTCACGTGAGATGCCTGTCCCGTAAATGATGTCGAATTCAGCCACTTTGAAAGGAGGAGCTACTTTGTTTTTGGCTACTTTAACCCGCGTACGGTTGCCGATCATATCTTCTCCTGTTTTGATGGAAGATACCTTGCGGATGTCGAGCCTGACAGAAGCGTAAAATTTCAGCGCATTACCACCTGTTGTGGTTTCAGGATTTCCGTAAACAACACCGATTTTTTCTCTTAACTGATTGATAAAGATACAGATACATTTAGTCCGGCTGATGGAGGCCGTGAGTTTTCTTAAAGCCTGAGACATCAGCCTGGCCTGAAGGCCCATTTTACTTTCACCCATTTCACCTTCAACTTCGGCTTTTGGAACAAGGGCGGCTACAGAGTCGATGACAATGACATCGATGGCACCGCTACGTATCAGGTGGTCGGCAATATCGAGGGCCTGTTCTCCGTTGTCGGGTTGTGAAATCAGCAGATTGGCAGTATCAATGCCGAGATTCTCTGCGTAGGTTTTATCAAAAGCATGCTCCGCATCAATAAAAGCACATATACCTCCAAGTTTCTGGGCTTCTGCTACTACGTGCATGGCCAGTGTTGTTTTTCCTGACGACTCCGGCCCGTATATCTCAACTATCCTTCCGCGAGGCATTCCGCCAACGCCAAGTGCAAGGTCGAGCCCCAGCGAGCCTGTTGAAATAACCTCCACCTGTGTGATCGCTTCATCACTGAGTTTCATCACCGTTCCTTTCCCATATTGCTTATCGAGCTGGGCAAGTGTAAGTTGCAATGCTTTTTCTTTTCCCGATAGTTCCTGTGTCATATTCTTTTAATTTAAGGCCTTTCTTTTAAAATTATCATTTGTCAAAAGTACAAAAATTTATCTTTGCCGGGACATCCGTTTAATAATTTTAACCCTCAATGGTTCTTCTAAAAATAATGAGGTTGTTGAAAGACATTTATCTGAACCGGATTCCAGAAATAATGATTTAATGACAGGAAGCAGGTATCTGGCTTTAAGCTGCCTCCACTTCTGAAAAAGCCTTTATTTTTGCTAAATCAACAAACTGATGAAAATGAAATCATTCAGAAAAGAATTGTGGTTTAATGCTCCCTCACGAAGAGCATTTTACAATATAACTCCTGAAGTTCAGCAGGCGGTATCCGACAGTGGAGTGAAGGAAGGGCTGGTACTGGTCAATGCCATGCATATCACCGCAAGTGTTTTTATCAATGATGATGAAAGCGGACTGCATCATGATTTTGAAGTCTGGCTCGAAAAACTTGCCCCTGAAAAACCATATTCTCAATATCGCCACAATGGATTTGAAGACAATGCCGATGCACATCTCAAACGAACCATCATGGGGCGCGAGGTGGTGGTGGCCATCACAAACGGCCATCTTGACCTCGGACCATGGGAACAGATTTTTTATGGTGAATTTGACGGGAAAAGGAAAAAGAGGGTTTTGGTCAAGATAATCGGTGAATAATGAAAAAATATCTTACAGTAGTCTTTTTATTGATATACAATTGTTTATCAGCACAAAACACGTTTTGGAATCCTGTCCTCATCACCGGCTTCAATGCCACATCCCTGCGAGCCGACAGTATTGATGATCAGACTGCTTTTCTCCCTTTTTTAGGTTTTGGAATTGAAAAACCATTTGATGAAAAAACTTCGTTCGGTGCCAGTGGAAGCTATGCCCTGAAAGGGGGTAATGTATTGAGTCCTTTTTCGAAATATCGCTTTCAATATATTGATTTTCAGGCTTCTGCCTCTTATCGTCTTTCCGATATTTTTCGTTTTGAAGCAGGGCTTCAGCCATCTTTTGTTCTCTCATCAAAATATTTCATCGGCACCGATTCTCTTGCTGAACTGAATGTAAAAAAATGGAGTTCTGAGTTTTCGGCATTTGCAGGATTGCATTTTCATTTTCAGGAAAATGTTTCTCTTGGCCTTCGCTATTTTTTGCCCATCGAAAACAGCCGTTTCAATCAGTTTCAGGTGGTTTTATCTATTCCTGTTGGTGGTACAATGGAAAAAATCGAGAATAAAAACTCAGTCAACCTTGCCTATCAGCACATTCTGGCCTTAAAGGAAGGCGTCTTGCTGGTCAGGCTTAAGACCAGTGATAACATTATTCAGCATCTGAATAATGCGGGAAAAACAGAAGAAGCAGAAAAAATAAGGCAACAACAACGAATTGAAAATCTTGAAATTGTTGCTTCATTTAAAAAATACTTCCGCTTTTGTCCGGTGTATTTTTTTTATTCCACTCAGACAGCAGAAGCTATGTCAGGAAATTTTAAAGGTATTCTGCTGAATGATTCGCTGCAGGCGGACAGTATGATAAATTTTTTACCTCAGATTTATTATTTTGCCGAATTTGGCTATCTCGATCTGAATGAGGAAGGCTCTACTGGTACAGGAATCGAAGCATTGATTATCAAAGACAAAGCTTTTAATCAGCTTGAAAGGCCTTTCCCTTTTTATGTCAGAAGGAATGAGTTTTTAGCAGGAAGTAAAAATATTTCACAGGTGGTCGGCATGTTGAATTTCAACCTTGAACAATTTTACAAAACTGCTCTGGATGAAGTGAAAAAGTGAAAAACAGGAAAGCAATAAATAAGAGCGGATTTCAGATTGCCAATGTCGTCATTGTAGCCATGTCGCATCTGGTACATGATATTTTTTCTGCTTTTTTATCTCCCTTGCTTCCGTTGCTGATTAAGAAATTCAGTCTGAGTTACAGCCAGGCCTCCATGATGAGCATGCTTCAGAATTTGCCTGCTTTGATCAATCCTTTCATCGGAGCCATTGCCGACAGGGTAAAAATGAGATATTTTGTCATTTTAATGCCTTCTGTAACGGCCATCACCATGAGCCTGCTCGGAGTAGCTCCTTCTTATACTATCCTGCTGATTCTTGCAGGAACCATGGGTTTAAGTTCAGCGCTTTATCATATTCCCACACCTGTGATGATGAAAAAAGTGTCGGGCAGCCGGCTTGGTATGGGCATGAGTTTTTATATGGCTGGTGGAGAAATAGCCAGAATGCTCGGCCCTCTGCTGATTACTTCTGCTGTTAGTTTATGGACACTTGAAGGGAGCTGGAAGGTTTTGCCTTTAGGTTTACTTGCTTCTTTTGTCATGTATTTCAGGTTGAAAGATATACCTGTTTCTGCCGACATCAGCAGGGATAAGGGCGATAGCCAGATATGGAAAGAACTGAAACCCCATTTGCTTTTTTTCGTAGGCCTGACAGGCTATATCACCAGCAGAGGTTTGATGTCGTTCAGCCTTACTGCATTTTTGCCTGCTTATCTGGATGCCAAAGGTTATTCTATCTGGCTTTGCAGTGCCGCACTTTCTATCCTGCAGGCAGGCAGCATTGCAGGTACTTTGCTGACAGGCAGCATCTCCGATAAAATCGGAAGAAAAACTACTCTTTTAATTATTGCCATAGTCAGCCCCTTACTGATGTTTCTTTTTATCAGGACTTCAAGCTTTGAATGGATGGTTGTGTTGCTGCTTATCACCGGTTTTTTTCATTTTTCACCCCAGCCTGTATTACTCGCTTTCGTACAGGATATTCCTACCACACGACCTGCTTTTCTGAACAGCATTTACATGACCATAACCTTTGGAATCAGTTCGCTGTCGGTAGCACTCGTAGGTCTTTTAATGGACAGGGCAGGACTTGACAATGCTTATTTTATTTCAGCTATTATAGCTCTTGCAGGCATTCCGTTTATTTTAATGATTAAACCTTCAAAAAAACAAGGACAATGAAACGCATTCTGCTTTTGAACCTCTTGGTTTTATTCTCAGTTTTATTTGCAAATGGACAAAAACTTCCGCTTACACATGATGTTTATGCCAAATGGAGAACCCTTGAAAATCCGGTTATTTCCAATGACGGAAAATGGATATGCTATGAAAAAAATCCACAAAAAGGTGATGGCTGGCTGATACTTTACAATACCCAAAACAATCAGTCAGACTCAATTGCAAGGGGGAGTGCCGCTGCTTTCTCTCCAAGTAATAAATATCTGGTATTCAAGATTTTACCACAGTATGATACCTTGAGGGCAATGAAACTCAGGAAAGTCAAAAAGGATAAACTGCCCAAAGATTCTTTTGGGGTTTGGTTACTCGAAAGTGATAGTATTGTCAGGTTTCCCAGCCTGAAATCTTTTAAATTACCGGAAAGTAATTCATCCATCCTGAGTGTTCTTTTTGAAAATGAAAATCAGGAAAAAGCAGAGAAAAAGGACACTTCTTCAAACACTAAAAAGCCCGTAAAAACAAAAAAACAAATAAACTCCTATTTGCTGATACTTGATCCGGTTTCCGGCTGGCAACAGCGTTTCGATAAAGTGGAAGAATATTCCATATCAAAAAACGGGAAATCCGTATTGTTCAAAACGGTGCTCAAAGATTCATTGGATACATCAAAAGTGTTGATATTCAATACAATAAACAAGAATGTTCAAAGTATTTTTGAAACGACAGATTTTGTTAAAAACCTGACAACAGACGATGAGGGTATGCAGGCGGCTTTTCTTGTTTCAAAAGATACTTCAAAGCAAAAAGCATATTCGTTGTATTTGAAAGATGAAAGAAGCTCAATGGCCATCAAGGTAATTGACAGCCTGAGCCCCGGAATGCCGAAAGGATGGGCTGTCAGTGAAAATGGTAAAATGTATTTTTCAAAAAACGGTAAAAGATTGTTTTTCAGTACATCACCACGTCCTGAAATTCCGGTTACAGACACCTTAACCGATGAAGAGAAGTTTAGCTTAGATATCTGGAAATGGGACGATAAAAAAATACAAAGTCAGCAAAACAAGGAATTGCAGGATGAACTGAAACATGCTTATCTGGCGGTTTTTGACCTGCAAAAAAGAGAAATGTTTCAGATTGAAGATCCTGAAAACCGCAGGAGCGTGGTTTATCAGAAAGGAAATGCCCGCTATGCCTTGCTTTTCGGCAATAATGATTATCTGGTTGAAGTATCATGGACGGGTAGTGTCAGAAATGATGTCTGGCTGATTGACCTTGAAAATAATTCCAAAAAACAGATTTTCAAAGGGACGGAATCAAACATTAATCTTTCTCCATTGCAGAAATACCTGTATTGGTACGACAAATCTGACAGCGCCTGGTTTGCCATGCCTGTCAATACTACAACGCCAATAAATCTGACTTCAAAGTTAAAAGTTGCTTTTTACCGTGAGGACAATGATGTCCCTGCTCTGCCGGATGCTTATGGTATTGCCGGATGGACAACTCATGATGAATTCATCATTATTTACGACCAGTTTGACCTCTGGCTGATCGACCCGAAAGGAAAAATTCCCCCTCAGAACATAACAAATGCTTCAGGAAGAGATAATAAAATGGTTCTCAGATATTTAAGTCTCGACAAGGACGAAGAGTCCGTTTCTCTCAACCAGCGAATGCTGCTCAGTATTTTTGATAAAAACAACATGGAGGGAGGGTTTATGCAACTTTATAAAGAAAAGAATACATGGAAGAGCCAGATCATTGAAAAATCCGCCTTTTCATTTTCAAAGCCTGAAAAAGCAAAAAACAGCGACCTGATTATCTGGAGAAAACAGAATTATCAGCAATTTCCTGAGCTCTATGTGAGCAAAACGGATATGTCGGATCAAAAGCAGATTTCATTTACCAATCCGCAGCAAAAAGATTATTTGTGGGGAAATGTCAGGCTTTTTTACTGGAAAGATGAAGATGGAAAAGAAAACAAAGGCTTGCTTTATACTCCTGAAAACTTTGATTCGACCCGGAAATATCCGATGATTGTTTATTATTACGAAAGGGAAAGCGAGAACCTCTTCCGTCATTATATTCCGAAGCCAAGTGCTTCTGTGATAAATTTTCCATTATACAATTCGAATGGCTATGTCATTTTTGTTCCTGATATTTGGTATAAAACCGGTTTTCCCGGGGAGAGTGCTTTGAAAACGGTGGTATCAGGAACCAAAGCTTTAATTTCCGAAGGTTTTATTGATGAAAAGAAAATCGGGCTTCAGGGGCAAAGCTGGGGAGGATATCAAACGGCTTACATCATTACACAAACGGATATTTTTTGTGCGGCAATGGCTGGAGCTGCCGTATCAAACATGAGCAGTGCCTATACGGGCATTCGCTGGGAAAGTGGCCTCAGCCGTATGTTTCAGTATGAGAAAGGTCAGAGCAGGATTGGTAAAACCCTGTGGGAAGCCCCTCAGCTCTATATTCAGAATTCCCCTGTCTTTTATGCAGACAAAATAAAAACGCCTTTGCTGATGATGAACAACGACAAAGATGGTGCAGTCCCCTGGCAACAAGGTATTGAACTCTATTCTGCCATGAGAAGACTGCAGAAACCCTGCTGGATGCTCGTGTATAACAACGAGGAACATAACCTGAAAAACTGGCCGAATAAAGTTGATTTAAGTATCAGGATGATGCAGTTTTTTGACCATTATCTGAAAGATAAGCCTATGCCCGAATGGATGAAAGATGGTATTCCGGCCATTGAAAAAGGAAAGAAAACAGCTTATTGAAAAATCCTTTAGTCTTCAAACAAAACACCTTCTTTGAGTTTTTCTGCATTTTCAGCAACCTGAAGTGCTTCAATCATTTCTTCAATATTTCCATTCATGAAATCAGGCAGGTTAAAGATAGAAAAGCCGATACGGTGGTCGGTAATCCTTCCCTGAGGATAATTATAGGTTCTGATTTTGGCAGAGCGGTCGCCTGTCGAAACCATGGTTTTTCTTTTTTTGGCTACATCATCAAGATATTTCTGATATTCCAGTTCATAGATGCGTGTTTTCAACACTTTCATGGCCTTTTCAAGATTTTTTATCTGTGATTTCTGATCCTGACAGGTAGCCACAATTCCGGTAGGGATGTGGGTTAGCCTGACCGCACTGTAGGTTGTATTGACCGATTGTCCGCCAGGCCCTGAGCTGCAGAAAGTATCTTTCCTGATGTCTGATTCCTTTAGTTCAATGTCAAAATCATCAGCTTCGGGCAAAACCACAACCGATGCAGCAGAAGTATGTATTCTACCCTGTGTTTCGGTGATAGGCACCCGTTGAACCCGGTGAACACCACTTTCATATTTAAGTGTACCGTAAACTTTTTGCCCTGAAACCTCAAAAATAATTTCCTTGAAGCCACCGGTAGAACCGGGATTAAAATCAACAACCTCTATTTTCCAGCCTTTTGCAGCAGCATATTTTTCATACATCTTGAATAAATCACCGGCAAAGATGCTTGCTTCATCTCCTCCTGTTCCGGCTCTTATTTCCACAATAGCATTTTTATTGTCTGCCGGGTCGGGAGGTATCAGCATAAGCTTGATTTTTTCCTCAAGGGGCTCTTTTCTGGCCAGCAGTTCTTCGAGGTCGGCTTTGGCCAGTTCCCGCAATTCAGGATCTTTGTCGGTATGAATGATGTTTTTGTTTTCTTCTATGTTACTCATTAAATCCCGGTATTCGTGATATACTTCCACGATTTCACTCAGTTCACTGTATTCCTTGTTTAAGCGGATATATCTTTTCTGGTCGAGGATGGTCTCGGGCTTATTTAACTCTTCTGCAATTTCTTCCCAACGTTGCTTGATAGCGGCCAGTTTACTTAGTAAATCCATTTATTGTGAAAATTTAGATGGTTTTTTCAGGTGCAAAGTTATTTTAAAAAGAGCTACACCCACTGGGTATCGTCATAAAGCTCGATATGAAGGCGTGGCGTGAATTTCCACCTGTTTCTCAACGCTATTTCAGCGACAAGCGGATAGGTTTTTCTTAGAAATTCACGGGTTTCTCCCAATGGCATCAGAAAGATGTCTTCAGGCTCAAATCCTTTTAAATGTTTCAGAAATTCATTCCTGATTTCGTCTTCATCTTCCGGCCTGCCTACCACAAATTTCAACTGAAAATCTTTATCTGACCTTCTCTTTAAAATCTTTTCAGGATGATCGCTGTAATAATCTTCAGGCAGATAACAGGCATCAATAAATTTCTGAATGGCCTGAATATTCATTCTGTTTTGCTGATGATGTGAGATAAATCCTTCCGAAATAGGCTTTTTCATGGCGGCAATTTTGGATTCATCCGGAGTTGAATTGCTTAATTTGGGAGAAATAGAGAAAAGGTCAATGTATGGAACTAATTCATGACTGAAAATTGTTCCATTGGTTTCCAGGGTGATATGCAGGTTCATGGCCTTCAGTTCACGACATAAGCCTGTTAAAGCATTTGCCTGAAGCATGGGTTCCCCGCCCGAAATGATGATATGCCGTATCCCGTTTAAGTTTTTACTGACAATATTCACTATTTCGTGAATTTCCCTGTCTTCGGTTTCATCAATATGGTGAGAAGAATATGGTGTATCGCAGAAACTGTAACTGCCTTCATAGGCTTTCCATGAGCAGCGAAGATTACACCCGCTCAGTCTGATAAACATGGAAGGAGTTCCAAGTAGTTTCCCTTCACCCTGAAAGGTTCCGCTGAAAGAATAACCCGTTTGAGGCTTTTGACAGCTGAATCCGGGAGAAACAGGAAAAATACCGTTTTTTACAAGCTTTATCTGCATAGTCTATTTGCGAAAGGACATATTGAATAAAAAATGTGCCATAAAACATTACGACTGCAAAGTTATGTCCGGACCAGGTAATTATTCATTAAAAAAAATTTTTTTGAAAAAATCACAGCAGAATACACTATAATTTTGCAGCATTAAAAAACCTTAAAAAATTTAATGCTATGAAGAAATTTGCATTATTACTGGCTTTAGTAGCTTTCATCTTTTCCTCCTGTAACAAGGGAGGCGCACCCAAAGATGTGAAAGCTAAATTTGATGAAATGTACAAGGGTGCAACCGAAGTCGCCTGGGCCAAACAGGACGATGGTAATTATCTGGCAACTTTTAAATTTGAAGAGGGAGAATGGACAGCACTTTTCGGAGCTGACGGAATGTGGCTGAAAAGTACAAAAAAACTTGATGAAACCACCTTCCCTGCCAAAGGTGTTGAATATCTCAAACTCTTCTATGAAGGACAGACCCCATCTTACAGCATGGTAAAAGACAGCATTGGAGAAACCTACCTGGCCGAAATGACAAAAGAAGAAAACAAAATGGAAGTATTCTTTGACATGAATGGCAAGGTAATAAAAGATGAAAACAATGCAGTTTTTGCTAAATTCATGGAAAAATACCCCTCAGCTACTGATGCTGCATGGAGTAAAAAAGAAGATGGAAATTTTCTGGTTTCTTTCAATGCTGATGGAAAAGCATGGACTTCTGCTTTTGCCGCTGATGGCAACTGGCTTTACAGCGAAAATATTCTCAAACAGGAAGAATATCCTGAAGCCATTGCCAATTACTTCAAAAAGATGAAAGGCGTTGAAGTAAAAGAAGTTAAGATGAAACAAACAGCCGAAAAAGATGCCTATGAAGTTTTGACAGCCTTCAAAGATGTTGAAACCTGCTTCATTTTCGACAAAGATGGTAAATTCATTGAAAAAATGGATCTGCCAAAACCAGAAGCCCAGCCGGCTGCTGCAGCTGAAGAAAAGAAATAAGACCTTTAAATCAGTTTGATAAAAAGGCTGCCCGCTTATTCTGGCAGCCTTTTTTATTTCAATATTATCAGATCAACAAGCCCATTTTCTGCCTTTGCAATCAGAGAGAGTTGGCATAATACCAAATTTATTTGAAATAATAATGGGTTATACCGGGTAAAATTTCTTAAAAATTATGCTCACCAACACAAATAAATTTCTATTTTAGCCATGATAATTTTGATTAAACTATAATCATGACCAAAAAGGAAGCCGATACGATCATTAAAGCATGCAAGCAATATCATCTGAAAGCGGTTATCAGCCGTGTGCTTGACGATTATAACATTATACTTGAAAACCGCATGGAATTCAATAATTTTGAAGCGACCAAGCTTGCGGTCAATGCCCTGGTTTTGGAAAAAAGGATGAAAATTCAAAAGGAAGAAAAGGATCCTCCGGAGCATGATGCCTCTTTTCTTAAAGTGCATCATCATTTTCACAAAAAAACCGACAAATCTCCCGGCAATTGGGGACAAAGAAGATCAGGCAGCAGTTCATCTGAAGAAAATTTTAACAGATGATGCTTTTATGCTTATTTTTGAGGCCATAAAATTTAAGTATTATGTTTGAAGCAAAAGTTTATATCAATCGCAGAAACAGGCTTAGAAAAAATGTGGAAAAAGGAATAATCCTGATTTTAGGCAATGAGGAGTCTCCCATGAATTATCCGGCCAATGGCTATCATTTTCGTCAGGATTCTAATTTTTTATACTTTTTCGGGCTCGACCATCCCGGTTATGCCGGTGTAATTGACCTTGATGAGGGAAAAGATTATATTTTCGGTAATGATGTGGATATTGACGACATTATCTGGATGGGGTATCAGCCCGGTGTGAGCGAGCAGGCACTGAAAGTTGGGATTGAACATACAGATAATCTTGCCGGATTGGAAAAACTGATTAAAAAGGCTGTTTACGAAGGGCGTAAAATTCATTACACGCCACCCTACCGGACAGATAACATACTTAAACTCGAAGACCTGCTGGGTATTCATCATTCGCAGATCAGGAAAAACTTTTCTCTGGAATTGGTAAAAGCCATTGTGAACCTTCGATCGGTCAAGGAAGATGTTGAAATTGCAGAAATTGAAAAAGCACTTGATACGGCTTACAACATGCATACAACAGCGATAAAAATGTGCAATGCAGGAGTGATGGAGCGTGAAATTGCCGGCAGAATTGAAGGTATAGCCTTGTCTGCCGGAGGCCCCGTGTCTTTCCCTGTTATTCTGACCATTAACGGACAAACACTTCATAATCATTATCATGGAAATATACTGCAAGAAGGGCGAATGGTGGTGATTGATGCCGGATGTGAAACGGAATTGCATTATGCTTCAGATATAACGAGGACAGTTCCGGTAAATAGTCAATTCAATCAACGGCAAAAAGAAATTTATCAGGCTGTTCTTGACGCACAAATGACAGCAATCCGGCACGTAAAACCCGGTATTTACAATAAAGAGCTGCATCTGATCGCAAGCCGGTCGCTTGCACAATCTTTAAAATCAATTGGTTTGATGAAAGGAGATGTGGATGAAGCCGTAGCTCAGGGAGCCCATGCCTTATTTTTCCCGCACGGTCTGGGACACATGATGGGGCTGGATGTCCATGATATGGAAGATTTAGGCCAGATTTATGTCGGATATGACGAAACCATTCAGCCAGCCACACAGTTTGGACTGGCTTTTTTGCGTCTGGCTCGTGAGCTGAAGCCCGGATTTGTATTTACCATTGAACCTGGCTGTTATTTTATTCCCGCACTTATTGATCAATGGAAAGCAGAAAATAAATTTTCGGAATTCCTTAATTATCAGTTGATTGAGACTTACAAAGACTTTGGCGGTATCCGTATCGAAGACGATATTCTGGTCACTGAAGATGGCTATCGCGTGCTGGGTAAACCTATTCCAAAAACCATTGAGGAGATTGAAAACCTGTAAACAATAAAATTCAGCTTTACTGTTTGATGGGGATATATTTATATTTACAGCCCGTTAAAAAAATAACAATTTTCAATTAAACCGATAATATGGAAAAAATTCTTGTCATTGGCTGTGCAGGGCAGATAGGAACTGAACTTGTCCCGGCTCTTCGGAAAATTTATGGCAACTCCAATGTGGTGGCCTCCGACATCAAAACGACTCCGGCAACTGAAGAATTATCGCAGTCGGGGCCTTTTGAAATTCTTGATATTCTTGACAATCAAAAACTTAATGAAATTGTTGAACGCTATCAGATTACCCAGATATATCATTTGGTAGCCGTACTTTCAGCTACTTGTGAAAAAATGCCCGTAAAAGCATGGCAGATAAATATGGATAGCTTGTTCAATGTGTTGGAACTTGCCCGTGAAAAAAAGATGTCGAGAGTATTCTGGCCCAGCAGTATCGGTGCTTTTGGCCCGACAACACCTAAATTGAAAACTCCTCAGCAAACAGTGATGGAACCGACTACGGTTTACGGTATCAGCAAACTGGCAGGCGAAAGGTGGGCTGAATATTACTGGCTGAAATATGGAGTGGATACCCGCAGCATACGTTATCCGGGACTGATCAGCTATAAAACAGAGCCCGGTGGCGGAACAACCGACTATGCTGTCGATATATTTTACAAAGCTATACAGGACGGACATTATCAATGTTTTTTAAGAAAAGATACTGCATTGCCTATGATGTATATGGATGATGCCGTTAAAGGCACCATTCAGCTCATGGAAACTCCTGCTGATAAACTAAGTACACGTGCAAGCTACAATCTGGCCGCATTTAGTTTTACTCCTGAAGAGCTTGCGGAGAAAATTAAAATTCATATCCCTGATTTTACAATCACTTATGAACCTGATTATCGCCAAAGTATAGCAGACTCGTGGCCGGCAAGTATTGACGACAATTTTGCCAGAAAAGACTGGGGCTGGCATCCTGATATTGATCTCGACAAAATGGTGGGCATCATGCTGACGGAAATCATGAAAAAGCTTGGGAAAAGCTGAGCATCCTGAATTTCCGCCTGCAGTTCAATCCCTGAAAAATGAATAATTTTGCAGATTATTAAATTTCAATGAGAGAGAAAGTATTAAAGAAAATCAGGAATTCGGCTGTAAAAGGTATGCTGAAAACTGATACCATTGATAATGAAAACAAACATCAGTTATATGAAATTCCTGATGAGAATTTGGTTCAGGTATTTGCCAGGGAATTCAGTAAAATCAATGGAAAATTCATTTATTGCTTCAACAACCACGACATGGTTACCCAGCTTCGACAGCTGATACAGGGAAATAAATGGAAAAATGTCTATTGTACGGAAGAAAGCATACGATATATTTTAAATGATACCAGCCTGAAATATAAGTATGATATTAATAATTATCAGGATGCCGATGTCAGCATTACATCCTGCGAGGCTCTGGTAGCACGGACAGGCAGTATTCTTGTTTCGACATCACATGACAAAACGCGTAAACTGACCGTATTTCCGCCCGTTCATATTGTACTCGCGTACTTTGATCAGATTTATTTTGACTTTGAAAATGCGCTGAAAACTTTCAAAGATCGCTATCATAACCGCTATCCTTCCATGTTATCAATTATTTCAGGGCCAAGCCGTACGGCAGATATAGAAAAAACATTGGTTTTGGGAGCTCACGGGCCCAAAGAACTTTATTGCTTTTACATCAATGAGCGATAGAAAAAACATCTATTTTGCTTCTGACTTTCATCTGGGCTCTCCCGATTACCAGCTTAGCCGCCAGCGTGAAAACCAAATTGTTGCCTGGCTCGACCAGATAGAAGGAAATGCTTCAGAAATATACCTCATGGGCGACTTATTCGACTTTTGGTTTGAATACAAAACAGTTGTTCCGAAAGGGTATATCAGATTGCTTGGAAAACTTGCCCGCTTAAGCGATGCCGGCATCAGACTGACTATTTTCAAAGGAAATCATGATTTGTGGATGAAAGATTACTTTGTCAGGGAACTGAATGCTGAAGTAGTCAGCCAGCCGATTGTCAAAACCTTTGAAAATAAAACCTTTTATCTTGCTCATGGAGACGGACTCGGTCCTGGCGATTATGGTTATAAATTTATTAACCGGATTTTTAAAGCTAAAGTAAATCAGTTTCTTTTCAGTTGGCTCCATCCCGACATAGGCAGCAAAATAGCCCGTTACTTCAGTGATTCCAGCAGAATTTACCAGCAAAAAACTCCGTTGATTTTTAACGGAGACAAGGAAAGACTGGTAATACATGCCAGAAATATTTTAAAAGAAAGGCATATTGACTATTTCATTTTTGGGCACAGGCATATACCGGTTGATTATCTGTTAAATGACCATAGCCGGCTGATTAATCTGGGAGACATGTTTAATCATTTCAGCTATGCATTTTTTGATGGTGATGATGTTAAATTATTGAATATTAGTTAGTTAATAAAATGAAGAATTTTTAAAAACAGCGATGATGTTTTTTCAAAAAGCTATATATTTGCAGGTTCACAATGATATATCAGAAAAACAATCAAATTATGGAGCAAGACATCAAAGAGTTATATTTTGACCAGCGGTTATGGATTAATCGCATCAGATTTTACAAGGAACAGCTGGTCATTTTGCAAAACAATCTTGATAAAATGGTTAAATATTATTCCCACCCTGAACTTATGGCAGAGGTTGAGCAATACCAAAACAAAATTATTGTATATCAGGATCTTGCCGACAGACTGATTAAGGAGTATAAAGAGCTTAGAAATCAGGTGCAGGAATTTGACGGGAATGAAATATCCTCTTTCAACAGGCAGCATATTGATGCCATCAACAAAGAGATTAACACCAAAGCTAAAAATTTTATCAGTTTCTTTGAAATGATGAAAGACGATTTTCTTGAGTTTTATACCTCACACCACTTGTCAGAAAATCATGTCATAAATAATTAAAAACCAGTGACTTATTTTTAAAGAAGTTGGTTATTTTTTCTCCAGTTTTTTAACAAATGATTCAAGTATTGCCGGAGGAATAGGGCCAACGATTTCAGTATTTAGTTTTTCTTCCAGTGATTTCATGAAATCAGGATTTGTAACACCCTCCCTGATTTTCGAAATGGTATAGGATGGCTTGCTGATGCTTAATGCATTTTCATCAAGGGTCGGAACCTGAATATAATTTCCGAGGTACTGATAAAGATCGAGCATTAATCCTGCATCGCTGACCGTATTTTTAAACGTTCCGGTCGCTAAAACCTTTACCATAAGAATAGGGGTCAGGTCAACAGCATTTATATCTTTGATGACATTCGTGGTCGAATAAATCTCCTTTTTGTTTTCTGTCAGGCGGAAATTGCCTGTCGGGAATGAAATATCACCGTCAAGTAGTTGGGCAAGCGGGTCAAGTTGCTCTGTTTCAGTTTCATAGACAATGATGCTGTCGGTACGCGTGGCTTCTTTGATAAAATATAAGTGGAACTCTGCATTATCTGTTTTGGTAAAGTTACGGTAAAAGATGTCCATCAGTTGTTTTTGCTCAAACTCTTTGCAGGAAGTAAAAATAGAATAATAATCCTTGACCGAAGGAACTGCTGAAATTTTTCTGGTGTTGACAATACGCCAGGTCAGATACATGAAATTTTTATCTCCAAAAAAATCAAAAATCTTTGTATAGGGTGGAAATACGGTTTCAACATAAGGAACATCCGGATTTTCAGGAACTTTAACGACAATATCTCCTTTACGGCTGGTAAACGGAAAAGTAGCCGTTTTCAGGATGGCATCGCTGACTTCATAGTTCTTTGATTCAGAGACAGTGAAATCAATGGGTACGGAAGGGGTCAGAAGGTAAACTTCATTTTTTGCCTCTGTAACCACATTGTATAAAATGAAATATCCGGTCAGCCTGACATCTCCTATCGATTGATAGGGACCGACATTATTTACTGTGGACAGTCCCTGTGCAATATTGATGAAGGTGTTTGAAGGCGTGATGAGGTTTATTTTTTCAAAAGTAATTGTCATTTTTTCTGTCATCGTTGAAGTATTGTACCTGAGTACTTCGGTGCGTCCGCCTCCTTCGACCAAACCAAAAATGACATAAAGTTTGCGTTTGGGAACATCTTTCAGCGAAATGGAAACATTTTTCCCGGGTTTAATTTTCCTGCCAACGGAAACAATTCCAAGAGCTTCTTTCTGGGCAACCAGTTCATCATCGCTCAGATAGTTGCTTTTCATTGAAATAATTCCTGCAAAAACTTCAATGCTCTTGATATTTTCGTTAATGATTTTTAACCCGACATCTTTGGCTGTTAATCCACCTGTCAGAAAAATGAACAGTGAGATGGCCACTAAACTTTTCATAATTATACTTTTTTTGATTTCAGATTAAGCAAAAATTTTAACTTTTTTAAAAATTTTGCGTTTTTTTTCTTTCTGAAAGATAGGGATAATTAAATAATAAATTTTATTGCTGATTATTTTTTTCAAAATAATCACGATAAGCCTCTATCCAGGTGAAAATATATTTTCCTAAAACGTCAAACTCAATATTGACAATAGTTCCCGGACGAATAAACTGAAAATCTGTTACCTGATAGGTAAATGGTATGATAGCAACTGTAAACTCACCTTTCTGATTATCAACATTAAAAGCTGTCAGGCTGACGCCATCCACACAGACAGATCCTTTTTCGACAAGTAAATGATTTTTCCCGGGCTGAAATTTAAATCGATAATACCAGCTTCCATCAGCCTCCTGAAAATCAATGCATTCGGCTGTTGTATCAACATGTCCCTGTACAATATGGCCATCAAAACGGCTATCCATCCGCAGACTTCTTTCCAGATTGACATAATCGCCCGGTTTTAACCTGCCAAGATTGGTTTTATTAAGGGTTTCTTCCACTGCCGTTATCTGATAACAATCGTCATATACTTTTTCAATGGTCAGACAAACTCCGTTGTGTGATACACTCTGATCAACATGAAGCTCCTTTAAAATCCCGGTTTCAATAAAAAATGTAAGGTTGGTGCCTTTTTTTTCAATTCGGGTTACTTTTCCCATGGTTTCAACAATGCCACTGAACATAACTTATCTGTTTATATTTACGGTGCCTTTGAGAACTACCTCCCTGTTACCCTGGCGAAGCAGTTGAAAGACGGTGCAAACATAATAATAAGTTCCGGGAGAGCAATCAATTCCGGTCATCATATCCTTACCATTCCAGTTGATGGCGGGGTCTGAGGTTTGAAAAACAAGCTGTCCCCAGCGGTTAAAGACTTTCAGATCTATCTTGGCTACATGCATGCTCCCTTGTAAAGGCTTCATCAAATCGTTGATGCCATCTCCGTTGGGAGTAAAGATGTTGGGTAATTCATATTGCGGACAGTTTTCCACACAAACGGGATTGGAAAAGCTACTTTCATTGCCAAAAGAGTCCACTGCAGTAATCATGTAGCATCCTGCCAGGGAATAACTCAATTCGGGGCGATTGTCGTTGAAGCTACGCAATGAAGGATTCTGAAGCTCAGTAATCAGTTCAAATCTGTCTTCAGAAAGCTTTGAATAATAAATTTTAAAAGAATAGATTTCATTCGAACAAAGGGTATCTTCAAAATACCAATCCAGCTGGTTTCTTAATTCAGGACAAACAGCACGTGCTTTCAGTTTCGGAGCACAGGGGGGGATGGAATCGGCAGGTTCGGCACAAACTTCCTGCGACCAGTTGAGCAAGGGGAACACAAAACCTTCGCCAGCGGTATAATAACCATAAGACTTGATTTTGTAACAATATGATTTTCCGTTTATTAAGCCTGTGTCAATATATTCATGTTTTTTCGAGACTCCGATGGAATCAAACTGAAGGCTGATGTCATTCTTTCTGTAAATGACATAATACTCATTATACCACGGAACAGCTTCCGACCAGATAAGATAATTTTTTCGGTGGGAAGGTTTAATTTCCAGAAACACAGAAGAAGCGGGCTGAGATTTTCCCAAAAGATAGCTGTTTCCGTTGTCGGTGCCGTAAAATTCAATCTGGTAGCTGAAATAGTTATTTCGTGTGTCCTGAAGCGTGTCATAGATAAGAGTGTCTTTTAATCCGTAAAAAGTCGCAGAATTAAAGACTTTGTAAGCCTGAAATGGATTGCCATTAATGGATTTTAACACGACATTTTTGTAAGGTCCTTTATAAAGATTCGTATCCAGCTCTGTTGGTTTCGACCAGTCCATCCATACGATTCCTGAACTTTCACTTGTTTTGTCAATTGAGACATGGGTGATAACAGGCAAGTCTTTTTGCTGGCGGGCACAAACTTCATTGGAAGCATATCCTTCGACCAGTTCAAAATTTCCTTCTGTCAGATATTTGGCGGTAACCCTGTAGCAATAGGTCATACCCGAAACCAGCCCTTTACCATTGTTGTTATCGAAAAAGTTAAGACTGTCGGGGTGGTTGACCGAGGCAATACGTTCAAAACCGGTATAGTCCGGGATTCCGGTTTCGCAGCGGGAGGTGTCCCAAAATGACGAGTCTGCCTTCCGGTAAATATAATATCCCCTGACATTGTTACAGACATCAGGCTTTTCCCATGTCAGCCGGATGCCTTTGATGGTGTTGCCGGCAGTAAGATTTTTTGGTGCCGGCCCTACTACTTTGATGAAAAAATGTTCGAGATCGGCAAGGGGTATAAGTGGATGATCATCAACCACTTTAACGACCACAGAGTAAGGCTCTTTGCGGATGTGCTGGCAGGTGGGTGTCCATGTAAAAGTGGCCACAACATCTTTCGTTCCGGTGGCGGGTGATGGATTAAGTACCGAAACAGGCGGACTCACGGCAAATGGCCCTCCTATAGCTGTCATTTCTAATTTTTGGTAAATGTCAGGATCATGAGCTGCCAAAGGAATCTGTAAAGTTAGAGTTTTTCCTGCCTCAATACAGGTATCGCTTATGGGATCAATATATGGCGGATTGTTGATGCCTTTCTCAACAATTATCTGCATATCCCTGATCATATAGCCAATGCGCTCCTTGTTCCGGAATTCCTCAATCAAAATGGCAATGTTGAAAATGCCTATGGTATCAGGATAATCCCAGCGGATGTCTCCTGTATAGCGGTTTAAGGTGAACCCGTTTTTTGCATACGGTAAATAGTAACCGTCCACATTTTTTCCTACTGCCTGCTTGGGAGGAATGAAGGTGAAAACAAGACTGTCGCCATCCGGATCATAAGCGCCCGGATTGTGTTTGTAAACTTTTTTTACCTCGGCATAGTCAATGGGAGGAAGAAGAAGGACAGGTGAGCGGTTGGTACCCTTGAATTTATCTATTTTGAGCATGGTTTCCACATAAAAAGGCGTGAAAACACTGTATTGCATGTTTTTAATGCCATCAATCCGGTTGGGGTCGTAAAACTGAATGATATAGGTCCCCGGGCCGGGATAAATATGGACTGTCCGGTAAGTATTGTAAAAGGTAAAATTACCAAGATACAACCTTGTTTCAAGCTTGACATTTTCCTTGGTGTTGTCGCCAAAATAAATATCTATGTCGTCACGGTTGGCCGGACTTGTTGATTCGGTGTAATAAACTACTGTGATTTCATATTTGTATTCATCGGGTTTTCCTATTTGCTTGTAAATAATTTCCCCTGCACGTGCATGAGTAGCATATAGATTTTGACCGCAAAAGGTCAGCATCAGGATGCCCGATATGGCGAATAAAAATACTCTCATGCTTTTTTTAATTACTCAAAATTAACTGTTTTTTTTGATTTTTAACAAGTAATGACGTTCTTATGTTCGTACAAGTTGTTTTCAGTATGTTTATTTTTCCAAACATCTTGCCATGGATCATTTCCGGTATGAAATAAAAATATACATCAGTCGTCAAATCAGATGTTTTTTTCTCCTCTGAGGATGCGAAAACGTTTTCTCGCCTCAACAATATAAACAGAATCAGGATATTCTGTTATCAGCTTTTCATAAAGCTCTTTGGCTTTTTCAGGACTTTTCAGTTTTTCTTCATATATTCTGGCTGCCTCAAAAAGAGATACATCTGCCAGAATTCCGTAACGGTAATCCGTAAAAATTTTCTGATAAAACTCTATAGCTTTTTGATAATCAGATTTTTTGGCTTCAATCTGGGCTTTGGCAAACCAGGCATCATCAATCAGTTCGTGACCCTGAAAGCCAGAAATGATTGAGTCGAAAACGGCAGAGGCGCTGTCGAGCTGATTTTTAAACATGAAAAAATCGCCACGGGCATACATCTTTAAGGGGACTTCATTGCTGTCGATACCTAACACATCCTGAATCAGCAAGGAAAGCCGCAAAGCATCGTTAGAAATTAACTCTGAGGTAGAAGCTTTCAAAACTTCCAACTGATCGGTTGCCCACTCAAAATCACCCATAAAGAAGGAAAGCCTTGCATTGCGAAACTTGGCTTCATGTCCGATGGGGTGATCGCGATACATGTTATAAACCTGTAAATACAGCAAAATTGCGTCATAAACATTCCCATTCAGCACCTGATAATCTGCCAGTGCCATTTTCATGTACGCTTGTGTGGTTTTGGTAATCTGCGGTACCTTCAGGTATTTTTCCAGTAAATCAATGGCTTCTTTTGTCTTGCCAAGATAAACCGCTTTTATTTCCGCCAGTCTCAGAATTACCTTTTCAGATATGTCTGGAAAACGGTAAAATTCCCTGTTTAAAAAATCGGTATATAAACTTTCAACTTCAGTAAGATCAGCAACTGAAGGTTTTTGATTGGAAGTGATTTTCAGGTACCTGACTTCAATCAATCCGAATTTTGCATGGTAGTAATACGGAGTGGCTTCACCTTTTGAAAGGATATAATTGTAAATTTCATCCGCCACTTCATAGTCCTGATTGCTCATACAAAGCTCTGCCAGCTGAACCAGGCGTGTATTGTTGTCTTTTAAACGTTTATCAAGGGCTTTAACCTGAATAAATGCATTTTTAAAATCTTTTCGCTGAACAAAAAGCCAGACCAGCAAATCAATCAGATCCGGATTAAACGCTGATGATTGTATTTCTGTAATCAGTAATTCGCTGAGCAAATGATAGGCAGAATCTCCGGCTACCACGTCCTGAAGCTTGTTTTCAATAATTTCTGATTCTTCCGGATTGACTTTCAGTAAGTTGATGTACTCCTGAAACATCGGTGTCAGCTGTCCGGTTTTTTGATATAAATCGGCAAGGGGATAACTGAAAATAGCATTGTTGTTGAAAATTTTCCTTGCTTTCTGATAAACCTCAATGGCATAGGCATATTCTTTTCTCAGAATCAATGCATTGGCAAGAAGTGCAATTTTTTGATTATCAGGTTTTAAGGATGAAATCAGGTCGGTATATATCTTGACTTTCTTTTTGGAATCGCCAGCAAGTCCGTAGATATAGCCTAAATCAACCTGATAGGAAGGATTTTCAGGAAATTTTTTAATCTGTTTTTTCGCCACAGCTTCTGCCTGTTTATAATCTTTCAGATTGAGCAGGCAGTTCAGGTAATAGTCGTAATAGAATTGAGAGGAGGAATTGCTGAAATATAATTGTTCAAATAAATCAAGGGCTTTATCGAATTCTCCGTTATTGTAATATTGAATGGCAAGCTGTTCATTGACCGGCTGTGTAAAAGCTGAAAATCCCTGTAAAATCAATATCAAGGCAAACAATCTGAATTTCATGCTATTTTGTTTTTCTGATGGTATTGGCAATAATTTCGAGCCTTCTGACCAAAGGAGCTTTATCCATGCCCGGAGCATACACAAATCCGTCAAAAACAATCAGTTGCTTATTTTGGGTATCTTTTAAAACAAACATGATAAATGGACCGCCCATCCAGTCTCCGATGGTTTCCCACAATCCGGTAATTTTTAACCCCCTGAATCCGTTAACATTGACGAGTTCGCTGACAGGAGGATAAATCGACTGTGCCACAGCTACATAAGAGCCTTTATTGGGGCCATGAACCAGTTGCCGGCTGACCTTGTCCCTTAGTTCCAACAAGTCCGTTTCGTTCAGGTCTTCCTGATATGGCAGTGAATAAATCATGAAATCTGATGAAAAGGATTCGTTTTTTAACCTGTACCAAAGCAAAGCATCAATGCCATTTTCTTTCAGAACTTTTTCCTGATTTCCTTTCAGCCGCTGATAGATATTCAGATATCCGGAAGGAACACTGAAAGAGACATTGAAAGCCTTAAAAACATTATTGTTTTGGGTAGAATTGCTCCCTTTTGCATAAACCAGCCTTTTGGTACGAATCTTTTCAAATTTGTCGTAAAAAACGAGGAGGGAAGAAGCATTTCCGGCAATTGCACGGGTCAGCATTTCTTCATTTGCAGCCGAAATAACCGTTATTGCCTGCGGATATGCCCACTTGTGATTGTATTGCCTGACAACAGTTGAATCATTATTAATAGCTGCAACTTCCGGGAAATGTTGATGAATAAACACTTTCATGGCAGAATCATGTTGCCGGTCAACCAGAAAAAGCATGGATAAATTCTTCTTCCTGACCTCATTCAGTCCACTTACCGATAACTGAACCGGAAAAATAAAACATTCCCGCTGGGGTAATCCATAGATATATTTGCAGAAAAAGCTGTCGCAATATCCGGTAATGACCGGATTGTTGTTGTTTTCAGATACCACATAGAGCATATACTCTTCCCCGAGTGCAAAGGGTTTGTTTTTTTCGGTGATCATCCTGTCGTCAAATTCATCACCTGAAGTTTTAATGTCTTTGCGGCATGAGCCAAATGACAATATTAACCCAATGCCGATTAAAAAGAAATATTTTTTCATGATATGCCTGATAGTGAAAAACACCAACAATCTGCAAGAATCAAACCACTGAAAGCCGTTAAATTTTGGTAATTTTGCAGCGAAAATGAATATATGTTTAATCCTTTTAACGAAGATACAATAGCTGCCATTTCGACCCCACCAGGCAAAAGTGCAATCGGCATTATCAGGCTGAGTGGAAAAGATGCCTTTAAAATCACAGCTTCAGTGTTTAAAGGTAAAGACCCGGCTGAATGTGAAAGCCATACCATACATTTCGGGCATGTTGTCAACAGTGAAAATCAATTGATAGATGAGGTACTTGTCAGCGTATTCAAGGCTCCGAAATCCTATACGGGGGAAGACGTCATTGAAATCAGCTGCCACGGCTCAACATATATTTTATCTGAAATCATGAAACTCCTTTGCAGTAAAGGTGCACGCCCTGCCAGGCCGGGTGAATTTACCCTCCGGGCATTTATCCATAAAAAAATTGACCTGGCCAAAGCCGAGGGTATTGCCGATATGATTGATTCTGAGTCAAAAGCTGCCCATCAGCTAGCGGTTCAGCATATCAGGGGCGGCTTCTCGGAAAAAATCAACAACCTCAGGGGCGAGCTTTTGAATATCCTGACACTTTTTGAACTTGAACTTGATTTTGCAGAGGAAGATGTCGAATTTGCTACCAACAGCCAGTTGCTGGAAATTGTTGACAGGGTTGAAAAAGAGGTTAATTTTCTCTGTAATTCCTTTCATCTTGGAAATGTGTTGAAAAAGGGGGTGTCGGTGGTGATAGCAGGACGCCCGAATGCGGGAAAATCGACTTTGCTCAATGCCCTCCTCAATGAAGAAAGGGCAATTATCAGCGAAATACCCGGAACTACCCGCGATTTTATTGAAGATGTCATCAACATCAACGGAATAGATTTCCGCTTTATTGATACTGCCGGTATAACAAAAACCTCCGACTGGATTGAACAAAAAGGCATTGAAAAAACCTATGAAAAGATTGAAACGGCTGATCTGCTGATTTATCTTTTTGATATAAATGCCCTCTCGCCTGAGGAACTGCTCGAAGACCTGAAAAACATTGGCCAGACCGAACGCCTCATCGTAACAGGCAATAAAACCGATAAAACGGATGAAGAAAAAGTAAAGGAAATCAGTGAATTATTAAGAGAGCATAATTTTACTTCCGTATTTATTTCCTCTAAATTTCATCACCATCTCGATGAACTGAAAAATATCCTTCAACAAAAGCTGAATCCTGAGAAATATGCCGGAGAAGTTACTATCGTGTCAAATGTCAGGCATTATCACCTGCTGAAAGAAATCAATGAAAATATTTCAGAGGTCAGGCAGCAAATTGCATCAGGCATTTCAAAGGATCTGATAGCCCTGAACCTGCGAACCATTACCAACCTGATGGGCGAAATCACCGGACAAATCACGACAGAAGAAGTCCTTGAGAACGTGTTCAGCAGGTTTTGTATAGGGAAGTAACCAGACAAAACAAACGAACACAAAACAAATATAAAACACACTTAAAGCCCTGAAATAAGGGCTTTTTATTAGGGCAAAGTTATTATTTATTTTGTGATGTTATACGTTTATTCGGTACAAAATTTGTACCTTTGTTGTACCGTTTACAAATGAGGTACAAAAATAGAGGGTTTTACCCTTTTTGTTTTGCACTTATTTGCACTTAAATAAACGTAAAGACATTAAAAGCTATTAAATGAGTTCAAATATTAAGGTACAAAGAGTTTGTCAACATTGCGGAACGGAATTTACAGCCCGTACCACAGTAACAAAGTACTGTTCCCATAGGTGCGGAAGTTTGGCGAACAAGGCTAAGAAACGAGCCGAAAAGGTGCAAAAGTCAAACGCCGAAACCAAACAGATAAAAACCAAACCTATTGAGGAACTGAAAGCGAAAGAGTTTTTGACTGTTCGAGAGGTTGCCCGTTTGCTTAATTGTTCAGTACGTTCAGCATACTATTATATTGAAAGCGGTACAATTAAAGCCGTGAATTTAGGGCAAAGGATTACACGGGTTAAGCGTTCCGAAATAGATAAACTATTTGAGCAGCCACAACCGGAACAACCCAAACCCGAAACAAAGCAATTTGATATTACCGACTGTTACACCATTAACGAAGTGTTGGAAAAGTACAGCATATCGGAAACAGCCTTGCAAAACCTCATCAAACGGGAAAGCATACCTAAAATAAAAAAGGGTTGGTATGCCTATGTACCGAAACCGATAATTGATAAAATATTAAGTTGAGCAAAAAAATAAAGTTTGTTCAGAGAGTACCAAAAGTAACTTTAGTAACTAAACATAAAAGACAATGGAATTAATATACCACTATACAAGTGAACACTGTTTAAGTAAAATTTTAGAGAAAGGCGAATTGATTGTTTCGGAATGGGAAAAAAAGAATAAAGTTAAACCCCCAGCATTGTGGTTAAGCCTTAACCCTATTTGGGAAAACACAGCTACTAAATTGGTAAGCGAAAACGGAACAGTTAAAAGACTTACTAAAGACGAACAGTACCAAATGTTTGGTTTAATAAGATTTGTAATTGAGTTTAAACCCGAAAAACTTTGCAGTTGGGGGAAATATAAATATAAGTCAAACACACCTCAACAAGTTTATGAAGCAATGGAAAAAAGCGGTATTGAACAAGGTGCGAACCCAAAAGAATGGTTTGCTTGCTTTAAAAATATACCATTAACGGATTGTATTTCAATCCAAAAATGGAATGGGAACGAATGGGAAACAATAATTGATTTTACCAAAGCATAAAGGACAATGACAACAAAAGTAACATTAAGGCAAAAGAAAATAAGCAAGGGACGGCAAAGCCTGTATTTAGATTTTTACCCGGCTATACCACACCCCGAAACAGGGAAACCCACACGAAGGGAATTTTTAGGGCTTTACATTTTTGAGAAACCGAAAACACCCATTGACAAACAGCATAATACTGAAACCTTGCAAATAGGCGAAAGCATACGCCAAAAACGGGAAAACTTTTTGAATAAGCCTGAAATTTACAGCGAATACGAAAAAGAGCAGTTACGCAAAAAGGAATTGGGCGAACAATGTTTTATTGAGTATTTCAGAAAGTTAGCCAACAAACGTAAAGCAAGTAACCACGATAATTGGGTTTCAGCACTCAACTACATTGAAGCGTTTACCAACGGCAAATTGAAGTTTGCAGACCTCAACGAAAAGTTTTTAGAGGACTTTAAAGAATACCTACTAACTACCAAAAGTAAAAAGAGCGATAAAACTACCCTTTCACAAAATTCAGCCGTTTCGTACTTTAATAAGGTAAAAGCTGCATTGAAACAAGCCTATAAAGACGGCATACTACAAACCGACCTGAACGCTAAAATAAGCCCAATTAAGGCAGCCGAAACAAGACGGGAATACTTAACTATTGAGGAACTGAATAAACTTGTAAAGACACCGTGCAATAATGATTTATTGAAACGTGCAGCCTTGTTTTCAGCCCTTACCGGGTTGAGGTTTTCAGATATTCAAAAAATGGTTTGGGGCGAACTTGAATACATTGAAGGTGAAGGTTATTTTATTAACTTTAACCAAAAGAAAACCAAAGGCGTTGAGGTTTTACCCATTTCAGAACAAGCGTTTAAGCTATTGGGCAAACGCAAAGAACCCACAGCCAAAGTATTTGAAGGGCTGGAATATTCAGCCTACCATAACAAACACCTGTTTCAATGGATTGGAGCAGCCGGAATAACAAAGGATATAACCTTTCATTGTTTTCGCCACACCTTCGCAACCTTGCAACTTTTTAACGGAACAGATATTTATACCGTTTCCAAAATGTTAGGGCATAAAGACCTAAAAACAACACAGATATACGCTAAGATTGTGGACGAAAGCAAACGCAAAGCAGCCGACAAAATTAAATTAGATATGTAATGAGAAAGGTAAATTTCATATTGACAGTTATTGTAATGATATTATTTACACGTCCACCGTTGGGAATGGAAATACAGGAAATTAAAAGAGTATTACCAAAGAAAAAGACATTAACCACTTAAAGCATAAAAGACAAATGGAAAAAGATACAAGGTTTTGGGTTACCACCTTTTTTGAGGAACAGGAACAAACCAAATACCCTTACAAAAGGTTTCAAAGGGAAATTGAAAACCACGGCTATTTTATTGTAAAAACAAACACCGACACCGTAAATATTTACACGCCTGAATTAGCTGTTATTTTGACCTCAAAGGAATTGCCTGCCCGAAATATGGAGACCAAAGAGGAAACCACAGTAAACGGCTGCGAATACCTTAAAACATACATTGAAGCATACAAAGAGGGCGAACAATATTTTGAAACTGAATTTAAGGTTTCACCGAACACCCTTTACGGTGCAAATGCTGAACAGTATGTAAGGGATATTCACTTAAACTTTTTTCACGTTAAGCATACAGGAATAAGTGAAGGTTGGGGCTATGTTAAGAAACAATACCCGATTATTTTAACCCATAAAGCAGTAAAAGAATTTGGCTACTATTCAGGAATAGTAAACAAGGTTGAGGAACAAGTAAAGAAATACCCCCGACTGTTTGCCACGTTTGATAAATGCGAACACAATTTACCACCTCAACCGATTGTTGAAAGCCTTTTTAGTGTACTTGAATGGGCGACTATCTTTTATTATGCAGACGAAACAAAATTGCTAACTGAAAGCCGTTTAATCAAAACACGACTGGAGCAGTTTATGAGTAAGCACCAAATAAATACAACCTTTAATAACTTCAAAACGAAGTATTACGAAGCAAAGAAGCGAATAAACGAAAAGAATGATTATCCAATAAATAAACTTGAATTGATTATACCTTTTCTCAAAGAAAACTATAAACAAACGGTTACTAAAGTTGAGAACGATATAGTTTTTTTAAAAGAAAATATGCCTGAATATTAAAGGTTTACGTTTTTTATTTCAAAATGTAACCGTTATGTAACTGGTTACACCTTTTGTACTTGCACCCATTGTTTAACTAAAATATAAATAACAATGAAACAAGTAGAACAGGTATTTTTTAACGTGCCGTTATCCAAATTAGAACCAATTTTTAAGCGTTGGATAAAAGAAGCACAAACAGAAATTCAACCCGTTAAGGTTGAACCTACCGAACAACCGGAACAGTTACTAACCATTCAGCAAGCAGCCGAATTTTTGAGCCTTACAGTACCCACAATGTACAGCAAGGTATCAAAACGTGAAATTCCATGCATGAAGCGAAGCAAACGCCTGTACTTTTCCCGTACTGAATTACTGGAATATGTAAAGGCAGGGCGCAAAAAGTCAAACGCTGAAATTGAGCAGGAAGCCAAAGCGTA
>Ga0116147_1001004_pt1 | contig 31804 bp, 33 predicted proteins | sample AD_JPNHG3_MetaG_FD_89749 | JGI IMG/M metagenome (GOLD analysis project Ga0116147, IMG submission 89749) | Active sludge microbial communities of municipal wastewater-treating anaerobic digesters from Japan - AD_JPNHG3_MetaG | ecosystem: Engineered > Bioreactor > Anaerobic > Digestate | place...
CACCAGGCCCCGATCGATCAGCTTCTGGATCCGGGAACGGGTGAGCGACGGGATACGGGCGGCGAGAAAAACATCCAGCCTCGTCCCGGCCTCCGTCGCGGTCACGAGAAATTCAAATGTCTCCCCTTCCCCGGTGTTCAACAAGCCCTCTTGTCAGCCGCTGCGATCTCACGGCCGGGCGAGCCCCTCCAGAGCGCGCCGGATGATGTCCAGTTCCTCGGCTTCGACGGTCCTCAGGTCGAAAAGGACCTCGTCATCGGCGATCCGGGCGATGACGGGCGGATCGAACCGGCGCAGGCGCTCCCCCACGGCATTCGCGGAAAGTTTCGAGGAGCGGAGGCTCAGGAGGACCGACGGGATCTCCTGCGTCGGCAGGGAGCCCCCGCCGGCCATGGAACTTCCCTTTTTGAGCGAGAGCGTCAGACCCTCGAGACCCGCCTTCTTCAACCGCCGGATGAATCTCTTGGCCCGGCCTTCAACGACCTCGACGGGCTCCGTCAGGACACGCAGTCCCCGGATCTTCCTCAGGGCCTCCGCCTCGTTGAGGTAAAGCCGCATCGTGGCCTCGAGGGCTGCAAGCGTCATCTTGTCGATCCGCAGCGCCCGGTTCAAGGGGTTTCTCTTGACGGGGTCCAGCGTCTTGCGCCGCCCGAGGATGATCCCCGCCTGGGGCCCTCCCAGAAGCTTGTCGCCGCTGAAGGTCACGACATCGACGCCCGTCTTCAGGGTCTCCTGGACCGTCGGCTCCTTTTTCAGACCGAAGGGCTCCGTTTCGATGAGGCAGCCGCTTCCCAGATCACTCATCACGGGGACACCCCGCTTCCGCCCGAGGGTCACCAGGTCCGGAAGCTGAACCTCTCCCGTGAAACCCAGGATCAGGAAGTTGCTCGTGTGCACCTTGAGCAGCAGTCCCGTCTTTTCCCCGATGGCCTTTTCGTAATCCGAAAGGTGCGTCCGGTTCGTGGTCCCCACTTCCCGGAGCACGGCGCCGCTTTTCTCCATGACATCGGGAATCCGGAATTCACCCCCGATCTCAATGAGTTCCCCCCTCGAGACAACGGCCTCCTTCCCCGCCGCCAGGGTGTTGAGAACGAGGAGCACCGCCGCCGCATTGTTGTTGACAACGAGGGCATCCTCGGCGCCGGTCAGGTCGCAGAGGATTTTCGAGACGTGGTCGTAACGAAGCCCCCGACGGCCCTTCTCGAGGTCATACTCCAGGTTTGAGTAGCCCCGGCTGACGTCGATGACGTGATTCAGGGCTTCCTCGCAAAGCGGCGCGCGACCCAGGTTGGTGTGAAGCACGATCCCCGTCGCATTGACGACCCGGCGGAGACCGGGCCGGTGGAGGTTTTCGACCTTCCGGGCCACCGACGATGCAACCTGCTCAGCGGTGGGGGGCATGAACCCCCCGCCGGTGTCCCTGCCCTCGAGGATCGTCTCCCGCAATTCGGCGACGGTGGAGCGGCAGATCCTCACCACGATCTCCCTCGGCGCGCGCTTGTAGGCCGTCGTCCTCTCCAGGAGGAGAATAACTTCGTCGATCTTCGGCAGCTGCCTCAGGAGATCTTTTCGCCGGTCGTCCGCCTCCATGTTTTCACCTTTTTCTTATCCCGGACAAAACGTCCCTGCCGCGAAAGTCCGTCGCCGTTCTCAAATATCATACCCCCGGCAGAAGTCACGAAAATTATTCACGGCGATGAAAAACTCCCGCATCATGACGACCCAGAAATACCTTCCACGGGGGGTCAGGGAAAGAAGTCCCCCCGAACAGCGAACGGCCCCGGCCAGCCGGAAGGACAGGACCATGGGCCACAGGTGCCGCCCGAGGGCATTCCCGTATTTTTTCCTCAGGTCTCCCATCTTCAACTCCGTCCCGAAGAGCCGCATCAGGAAATCGTACTGAACCTGCTCCCGGGTGCCGAAGCGGCGCGCGGCCATGAGGGGGATCTCGCCCGCATCGAGCCGGCGGATGTAATCCTCGATGGAAAAGGTGTTGGCGTAGCAGATTCCGTCCATGTAGCCGATGGAGCCGCTTCCAAGGCCGGCGTATTCGTCGTAACCGACGACATACTCGTCGATCATGGCCGGCTTCCGGGAAAAACACCAGACGGAGGAAAACCGGTAGGGCGGCACGAGCCGGTCCGTGATCTGCCGGTAAAAACTTCTTTCCCTTGTCATGTTCACCGGCCCGAGGGTCCTGTGGACCCGGTCCCGGGTGGAATCAGACACCATGAGCGGATAGTAGGTGACCTGATCGATGCCGATATCAACCAGTGTGTCGAGATCCCGGGCCAGGGTTTCCGGTGTCTGGTTCGCGAAGTTGAAAATCATATCGGCGTTCAGCGTGCTGAACGCTCCGAGGGCGCCTCTGAGCCGTCCCGCGATCTCGAGACCGTTTCCGTACTTTTCGTAGCGTTCCATGGCCCGGAGGAGACCGTCGTCGAAGCTCTGCACCCCCACCGAAAGCCGGTCCACACCGGCTTCCTTCAGCGCCCGGAGATTCCTCTCCGTCAGGTGGTTGGGGTTGGTCTCGACGGAGATCTCCCGGATGCCGAAATTCGCCCGGGCCAGAAGGAGCGTCTCCTGCAGTTCACCGACCTGGATCGTGGGCGTCCCTCCCCCGACATAGACGCCGGCGAAATCGTAACCCCGTGCACGGTAGAGTTCGATCTCCTTTCTGAGGGCACGGAAATATCTGTGGGCCAGCGGCTCTTCGAACACGACACGGTTGAAAGAGCAGTAGGGGCAGAGTTTCTCGCAGAAGGGGATGTGCAGATACAGGAGGCGGTCCCTGCGGGTGCCTCCGGCGGGCAGTTCGGGATGAACCCCTTCTTCGAAGGTCACCGCCCGGGAAAAGGCCCTGCGGGCCCGTTCACCTAGGAATCGGTCAATCAACTAAAACCTCCGTGCAGAAGAAACGGCCATGGAAACGGCAAGTTAACAGAGAAAGATGAAATGATCAAGCTCCGAATTGTCCGCCCGGCCGTCCTTGAAAGAACCCGGCGATCGTGCTATAGGAATGCCCCTGGTGCAACGAACTTTTTCACGATCGGGGATGAAGCCATGACGACACGCAAGACCTGGGCGCTCTGGAGAGACGGGGAAACCGTCGAGGAAGAGGCCCGCCTGCTGAGGCGGCGCGCCGCAGAGTTACCCGTTCCCTTCGACGCGCAGGCCAAGAAAGATGTTGCGACTATGATCGACGCGTTCATGAAGAGGGATGATGCCCTGGGGCTGGCGGCACCGCAGATCGGGATCAGCAAGAAGATCGTGATTTTCAAGAACAAGAATTTCGACGTCAAAGGAGCCCCGAAAAACAAGGACGATTTCGACGTACTCGTCAATCCGCGCATTACGCAGATGCGGGGCGACATCGAGAAGATGAACGAGGGTTGCCTCTCCTGCCCCGACATCAGCGTCGAGGTGAGCAGGGCCACGGAAATCAAGGTGAGGGCCTATGACCAGGACGGGCGCAAGGTGAACAAACGCTACACCGGTTTTCTGGCAAGGATTGTTCAGCACGAACTGGACCACCTCGAGGGGCGGCTCATCGTCGACCATGAGGGGACGATCTCCTACCCGAGAGAAAAACGCGAATTCTTCGAGAAGCTCTTTAAATGAAAAACGGCTCAGGTCGGAGGGCTTCAGGCACAGGGTAAAGAAAGGACGAAGGAAACAAGAAGCCCCGGGATGGTCCCGGGGCTTCTTCGTCTTTATTGCCTTACGCCGCGGGCCTCGAGCCCTTTGCCTCATTTGACGAAATGCGCGGCCGGGATGTCACTGACCGTCGTCAGCCCCGGCTTCGCTCCCATGACGGTCTCGATGGAGTTGACGAGGACGGCCGCCGTTGCCTTGTCGCCGGCGACACCCCCTTCGATCCGGAGCCTGATCTCCGGTGTGCCGATGATGTGAACGGAATCGTGAGGATCCTCGGCGCCGATGTACATCCGGAGGTCCAGCGTGATGATCGTCTCCCCGTTCCTGACCCCCTTGGCGATGTGCTTGATGCCCGCCACGTCCCCGGGTTTCAGGGAAAAATACTGCGTCTGGACGGCCTTTGCGGCAACGACGGGGTCGATCGTCTCCATGACGTCATCAAGGTCCATGCCCAGCTTCCGGGCCACAAGGGTGAGCGACTCGAGAAGTCCCACGTGCCCCAGTTCCTTTTTTCCGATCTTCTCGTGGAACGTCTTCGTCGTCATCCCCGCGCCGACTTTTTTCTGAAGAGGAAGACGGCGCGTTCCCGCGTCGACGACCCTCTCCACGTGGATCTTCTTCACATCCTGGCAGACGGCGGAAAGAAACAGGGGAAGGGCATCCATCACAAATCCCGGGTTGACACCGGTCCCGAGAACGGTAACACCTTTCTCCCGTGCCAGCCTGTCGATCTTTTCTGCAAGGGCGGCGTTTTCCCTCAGAGGGAAAAGAAGCTCTTCCGAAGAGGATATGAGGTTGAGACCGGCGCCGATGATCTCCTCGAACTGTTCGTAGATCTTCGGGATCCGGGAACCCGCCGTATGAAGGACGACATCCGCCTTTGTTCCGGAGAAGAGGAGCCCGGCGTTGTCCGTTACCGAAATCCCCATTCGTTTCTCGAGGCCGAGAACATCGCCGAGATCCTTCCCCGCAATGTCCTTCGAGATGTCCACGGCCCCGACGATCGCCATGCCGGATTTCCTGAGAACGAGCTTGGCCGTCTCGATCCCGATGGGGCCGAGGCCGTACTGTATGACCCGGATTCTTTTCTTTGTCATGGAAACCTTTCCCGTGAAATGGATGAGGCGCCGGGCCTGAGATCCGAGGTGACGGGTGTCATCAGGTCGGCGCGTCGTTTACGGCCGTCTTCGCCTTTGTCTTCCGGTATTTCAGAACCTGCCAGACGACGAGTGCCACATAGAGTACGGCGCCCATGATGTCCGTCTCCGTCCCCGGTATAATGAGCAGGAGGGCGGAAAGGCCCATGAATATCCTCGGCAACCAGTGCAGCGGCCCGCCGCCGATGTAGCCCACCACGGTGGCTCCGAGGGCCGACACGCCCAGTAAAAGCGTCGCAGCGCACTGGGCAAACCACAGCCAGTCAAAGTCTATCGCCGGGTCCACGAGCCAGGGCATCAGGAGCACCGCCGGAGCATAGATGAAGGCGAAAGGCACACAGGCCTTTGCGCTCGACAAACTGAAGGCGCGGAACCCTGTCCTGAAGGGGTCGCTTCCGGCGATCCCCGCCGCCGCATAGGCCGCGAGCGCCACGGGCGGTGTCACGTCCGCGAGAATCGCATAGAAAAAGACGAACATGTGCGAAAGCAGCGGGTGGATGCCCCATTGGAGGAGTGCGGGTGCGGCGATCATCGCGGCGATGATGTACTGTGCCGTCGTCGGGATACCCATGCCGAGGATGAAGCACGCGATGGCTGTGTTGACCAGGGTGAAGAACAGGGTGACGTCGTTCACAGCCGTCAACCCGAACAGCAGCGGGTTGATGATATCGGCGATTCCGTGAGCCACGGCGATGACGGCCGTGGCAAACTTGAGGCCGATGCCGGTGAGGGTCGTGGCGCCGACGATGAACCCGACGCAGGCGCAGGCCGCGCCGATGGCGATGGCGTTTTTCGTCCCCTCCTCGAGACTCGAGAGGATGTCCTTGAACCGCATCTTGCTTTCTTTGTAGAAAATCCCCGCGCCGATGATGAGCATGTCGGTCCAGAAGGCGGCAAGCGACGGTTCCATCCCGAAGAAGAGAAGGGCCGTGAGGAATGCCGAGATGCCTGCCGCAATGCCTGTCGAAAGAAGCTCCGCCGTTCGCCAGAAATAGAAGAGCGCAATGGCGGTGAAACCGACCCATCCGACGGTCAGTTCGATATCCGTGAAGGGGTTCATCCCGCCCAGCACCGGCGGCACGCAGAGAAACAGCGGCAGCAGAAAGGGCTTGGTGCGGTCGTGAACCTGCCCCGTGGCGGTGGCAAAGATGATGCCCCAGAAGGCCGCCAGGAAGGGGCTTGATCCGGTGACGAGAAGGTACACGATGATGACAAGGGGACCCACGAGGAGCCAGCGTTCCTTGAGCACGAGCCGGACGTTCGGGAGCATGTCCCGCGGCAGGCCCAGGAGGCCTGTCTTCTTGGCCTCGAGGTGGACCATCCAGCCGACGGCGAAAAAGTGCACCAGAGCGGGTAGCACGGCGCAGAGGGCGATTTTCACATACTGGATCCCCAGAAACTCGGCCATGATGAAGGCCGCCGCGCCCATGACCGGCGGCATGATCTGCCCCCCCGTCCCGGCTGCCGCCTCGACGCCGGCGGCAAAGGTCGGCTTGTAGCCCACCCGTTTCATGAGAGGGATCGTGAAGGACCCGACGGTCACGGCATTGGCCACGGAGGAGCCGCTGATGGAACCCATGAAGCCGCTGGCAATGACGGCCACCTTGGCAGGGCCTCCCGAAGACCAGCCGGCCAGCGCCATGGCGATGTCCATGAAGAGCTGGGCCAGCCCTGTCCGGGCGATGAAGAGGCCGAAGAGGACGAAGTGGAACACGAAGGTGGCCACGACCCCCAGCGGGATACCGAAGATGCCCTCGGTGCCGAGATACATGTAGTCGACGATGCGCGAGATGGAATAACCGCGGTGGGCGAAGATATCCAGCCCGGGGATGTCGAGGAAGTAAGGGCCCAGATAACAGTTGATCAGCACCAGCATGGCGATGATCGGAAGCGGCGCGCCGATGCTTCGCCTGGCCCCTTCCAGGATGAGCAGAAAAGAGAAACTCCCCACGACCAGCTCCCCGTAGTCGGGGCTCCCGGCCCGTATGCCGATATTGTTGAATTCGAGAAAGACATAAACGGAGATCATGCAGGACATGAGGGCGAAAAAAAGGTCGAAATAGGGGAGGTTGTCCTGTTTGTAGTCGACGGTCCGGCTTTTCAACAGGGAGTAGAGGGCCCGGGCCCACTGGAGGAAGAAAAGAAACAGAATGGCAATGAAAATCCCCAGCAGGAAGATCCCCCAGAAGATGAGAGACGGGTTGAGATCCTCGAACCAGGAGTGGATATTGAGGTGCATCCAGCCGAGCCGCACCCCGTAGACGACAAACCCGATCATGGCCGTGTAGATGGGAAAATCGACAATGGGTGCCAGGCGATTCGGCAGGTTCTCGCGCTGCTTGAAGTAGAGCACGAGGGCGAAGGTGGCAACAGCGAGGGTCGTCGAGGCCGGGAAGGAAAGCGCCAGGATTTCACGAAAGACGGCCGTGTTGAGCATCGCCGCAACACCGGCGTACAGGACATCGTAGACGAGGTGCTTGCCTCCCTTCCGGTGAACCTCTTTCTTCATCGCGTAGACGAAGAAAACGAGGGGAAGAACGAAGGCGAGGTGGAACGCACGGTGACGCCACTCCTGGAGGACGCCGAAGCCCGCCGTGTAGATGTGAAAGATCGACAGGACGATCGTCATGGCAAAGACCAGCTGTGCCGTGACCCCCGTGAGACGACGGAACCGCATCTCCGGGTCGTACTTGGCGATCTGCTCCACGTCGTCCTTGAGTTCGGGGGATGAAAAAACTTCCTTCGTTTCGGCCATGTCAGAAACCCGCATTCGGATTCAAGCTACACACGCAAAGCCCAGGGCAGCAGTTCCCACGCGAAAACCCGCCGGGTCGAGATCCGGAGAAGACCGTTTCCCGCAAGCGCCGGGAGGGAAACGACCCGCCCCCCCGCCGACAGCGTACCGCCGTAGTCCTCATGAACCCGGAGCAGGATCTCCGGAAAGGCTCTGTTGATGTTCGAGAGTCGAAAGCCCCTGTCGGTCCGACGGAAGACTTCCTCCCCCGAGGCCACGGCGGGAAGCCCCGTGTTCAGGGAACTGAAATCGGTCTGATATAGAATAATCCGGTTGTTGTCGTCAATGCGGAAATAGTCCGTCACCTCCGATTTCTCAACGGAATGGATAAAGGAAAGCGTAAAGGTGTCGCCGGGAGCAACCCGTTTCAGGAACACCACCCGGCCGGTTTCACCGGATTCGCGGACCTCGAGGGCGCAGAGGGGGATAAAACCGGCGGCCGCGGCAAGGAAACCCGCAAGAATCAGAAGGCCATAGCGTTTTTTCATATAAAAAAACCGGGCACCCCCGAGGGAGTACCCGGTTTACCTCCCGTTCGGAAACTGGTCTGGTTATTTCTTCTTTGGGGCGGCTTTCTTCACGGGTACCTTGATCATGCCCACTTCCTTATAGTACTTCTCGGCGCCGGGGTGAAGCGGGACGGCCAGGCCGGCGAGAGCCGTCTTGATCTGCACATTCTTTCCCTGGGCGTGGGCCTGAGCCATCTTCGCGGCCCCGGTCTCCCAGAGGGCCTTCGTCAACTTGTAGACCACATCATCGGGGACCTCGGCACCGCAAACCCACTGGGCCATCGTGGTGATGGTGGCCACATCCTTTGCCTGGTCCTTGTAGGTACCCTTGGGGATCACGATCCTGCTGTAGAAGGGGTATTTCTTGGTGAGGTCCTTGATCTTGGCCTCGTCGATGGGCACGAGCATGACTTTCGTCGAGATGGCCAGTTCCTGGATAGCCGCCGTGGGCCAGCCGGCCGTCGTGAAGGTCACGTCGGCCTGCTTGTCCTGGAGGCGTTGGGCGGCGCCGGAGAAGGACAGCCAGTCCACACCGGTGAAGTCCTTGTAAGTATAACCGTAGGCCCCGAGCACGTTAAGAGTGTCCACTTCGGTTCCGCTGCCGCGGTCGCCCGGGACAAGGCGCTTGCCCTTGATGTCCTTCACGGTCTTGATGCCCGAGTCGGCCCGGGCGACGATCTGGATCGTCTCCGGGTAGAGGGAGGCGATGTGCCTGATGTTCGCGGCCGGCTTGTCCTTGAACTGCTCGAGCCCCTTGTAGGCATTGAAGGCCACGTTGCTCTGGACGAAAGCCGACTCGATCTGCTTGTCGCGGATCAGGTTGCAGTTGGCAACCGATGCCTGACCCGCCTGGGCTGTCGTGACGACCTCGGGAACCTTCTCGGTCAGGGCCTGTGCCAGGATCCCTCCGAGAGGATAGTAGGTGCCGCCGGTGCCGCCCGTCGAGATGACGAAGAACTTTTTCTGGGGCTGCTGCGCGAAGCAGGTGCCGGCACATACAAACGCCAGAATCAGGGCTACGGACGTGACAACGAAAAATAGTCTCTTTCTCGACATATTCACCCTCCTTCGTTATTATTGTTTGGTCATCGCTTCGGTTTTTTAACCGGACAGGGCTGCTGCAGATCGCTCCGGGCGTCACCGAACCGCTCAAGCGACGACAATATGGAATATTTGCGGGGTATTGTCAACGAGATTTTATTGAATTCATGATGCGGATATTCCATGTTTTATTCAAAACTTACAGATGGGGACGGCCGTCTCGATGACCGCAAAAAAGCCCTTGATTTTTTCCCGGCATGGTAATAGACAAAAGGGCGTTTGCTGCTTCCACAGCAGGCCGTTTTTGTGAAACGGGGGTTCGGGATCACCTGAAGAGAAAGTTATGATTCGATTCGACAGGGTGCATAAATGGTTCGACGCCCTTCACGTTCTCAATGACGTCACGTTTCATGTGAGTCAGGGGGAAACGGTCGTTGTCTGCGGACCATCCGGTTCGGGCAAATCAACGCTCATCCGGACGATCAACAAACTCGAGCCGATCCAGGGAGGAAAGCTCGTCGTCGACGGCATGGATCTGAGCGACCCGAAGACGGACATCACGAAGCTCCGCGCTGAAATCGGTTTTGTTTTCCAGCAATTCAACCTGTACCCACACCTCACGGTCATCAACAATATCACCCTGGCCCCCGTAAAAGTCCGTAAGATCACGAAGAAGAAAGCGGAGGAGCAGGCCATGGCGCTCCTCGAACGGGTGGGTCTCGTCGAAAAGAGAGACTCCTACCCCGCGCAACTCTCAGGCGGGCAACAGCAGCGGGTTGCGATCGCCCGGGCGCTCGCCATGAAGCCCAAGATCATGCTCTTCGACGAGCCGACATCGGCTCTGGATCCCGAGATGATCGGCGAGGTTCTCCAGGTCATGAAGGGACTCGCCCACACCGGCATGACCCTGATCGTGGTCTCTCACGAGATGGGGTTTGCCCGGGAGGTCTCCGACCGGATCGCCTTCATGGATTTCGGCCGGATCCTGGAAGAGGCTCCGCCCAATGAGTTTTTCCATCACCCAAAGCACGACCGGGCAAAGCAGTTCTTGAAGGAGATCCTGTCGCCCATGCATTAAGCGGTTGGCCGCAGGCTCAACCAATTTTGAATTTTAAGTTTTAAACTGAAAAAGAAGGAGGAAAAACATGAAAAAAATTTTAGCGATTCTATTGACCGTTGCCTTCGTGGCCGGCCTGGCGGGGATCGCCCTGGCCGAAGACACCTACGACATCGTCAAGAAGAGAGGCGTCCTCGTCGTGGGCGTGAAGGACGCGACCCCCGGATTCGGCTTCATCGACCCCAAAACGCGCGAGATCGTGGGTTATGACTGCGACTTCGCAGCCTACCTCGCCAAGAAGATGGGCGTGAAGCTCGAGCTCAAGGGCGTCACTTCGGCGGCTCGCATTCCCCAGCTCCAGGCGGGCAATGTCGACCTGATCATTGCGACGCTGACCTACACGCCGGAAAGGGCCAAGCAGGTCGATTTCAGTTACACCTATCTTCTTACGGGGCAGAAGTTTCTCGTGAAGAAGGGAACCGTCAAGAGCCTCGCCGACCTCGACGGCAAGAAGATCGGGACGGCCAAGGGCTCTACCTCGGAGCAGAATGCCGCCAAGGCCCTGCCCAAGGCGACGATCCTCTCCTTCGACGACTATCCTCAGGCCTTCCTCGCCCTCCAGCAGGGCAAGGTCGTGGCCGTGACGACCGATGAAACGATCCTGGCCGGCATCCTCGGCAAGGCCCCCAACAAGGACCAGTTCGAAATCGCCGATCTGCGGATCTCCGACGAGCCTTACGGAATCGGCGTGGTCAAGGGGAATCCCAAGATGCTGAAGTTCGTCAACGATACGCTCCTCGAGATGGAGAAGAAGGGCGAAGCGAAGAAGATCTGGGACAAGTGGTTCAACCCCAAGTCCGACCAGCCCATGGAGCGCGGCAAGTTCAAAATCACAGCGGACCGCAAGTAGCCGTCGCTTCAGGCAGGGCTGTTCTGCGGATCTTTCAGGACATCAACCGTCCGTGTCCGCCGGGCCGGCGGGTGCGGACGGTTTTTTCTCGTCTCTGACGGAAAAACGGCAGGATGACGAGGCACGGTAAAGGGACAGTGCGGGGATGTTCCAGTACGAGTTTGACTGGTCCGTCGTTCTCACCGGGCAGTACGCCCAGTGGATCGTCGACGGCATCAAGGTCACCATCCAGCTCTCGGCGGTGTCGATCGTCCTGTCATTCCTGATGGGTCTGCTCATCGCCGTCATGCGATTGAGCCATGTCGGACCCGTCCGCTGGATTGCCCAGGGATATCTCGAGTTCATCCGGAACACCCCTCTGCTCGTGCAATTCTTCTTCTGGTACTTTGGCTCCTTCCAGATCCTGCCGCAGTCGGTAAACGACTGGCTGAACGCCCGGGATTTTGAATTCTCCGCAGCGGTCATCGCGCTGACGATCTACACGTCGGCCTTCATCGCCGAGGACATCCGTTCGGGCATCCGCTCGATCCCGAAGGAACAGATGGAGGCGGCCCGCAGTTCCGGATTCTCCTATATCCGCTCCATGCAGTACATCATCCTGCCCCAGGCCGTGCGAATCACCATTCCACCGCTCATCAGCCAGTTTTTGAACCTGACGAAAAACTCGTCGCTGGCCATGACGATCGGCGTGGCGGAGCTGACCTATCAGGCCCGGCAGGTGGAAAGCTACACCTTCAAAGGTTTCGAGGCCTTCACGGCGGCGACACTCGTTTATCTCATGCTGTCATTGATCATCACGGCTCTCGTGACGCTGTACGACAAGAAAGTCCTTTCTCCGACGGGGATGAAATAGCCCATGGACCAGTGGTTCGGATTCAAGGTCATCTGGGACAATATCGAACACTTCTTGATCGGCCGCTACCCGAGCGGCCCCATCGGCGGGCTCACGCTCACGATCTGGCTGGCGGTGGTGTCCTGCAGCCTCTCGATCATCATCGGGATCGTTCTGGGCCTGCTGTGCGTTTCCCAGAACCGCATCATCCGGTACCCGGTGCTGGCCGTCGTGAACTGCATCCGCGGGATCCCTCTGCTGATGGTTATCTTCTGGATGTATTTCCTACTGCCCGCATTCATGGGAACGGCGGTCCCCGAGAGCTGGACCATCGTCGCGGCGCTCACCGTCTTCACCTCCGCCTACATGTCACAGATCGTGCAGGCGGGCATCGAGGCGATCCCCCGCGGCCAGCTGGAGGCGGGCCTGTCGACGGGGCTTTCCCGGACGCGGGTGATGGTTTACATTATTCTTCCCCAGGCCCTGCGCAACATGATCCCTTCCTTCGTGAACCAGCTCGTGTCCCTCATCAAGGATACCTCCCTCGCCTTCATCGTCGGCGTGGCGGAGTTGACCCACGTGGCCACCCAGGTGAACAACCGGACGATGATCTACCCGGCCCAGATCTTCTTCTTCATCGCCGTCGTCTACTTCATCCTCTGCTTCATGCTCACGAGTTACTCCAGGTGGTTGGAACAGCGGCTCGCCTACCGGAAAGCCATATAGAAAAGGAAATCGGGCTCAGGGTGCAGGGGTCGTACGATTAGCCGAGAGATTCCATCGGATGTGTGCACTCGGGACGCTGTTTTGCCCGCCTCAGACGCAATACAGATGGATCAGAAGGACCACGGCCAAGAAGGATGGATCCCGCCCACGCGCGACGCAAGCCAGGGAGCGGGACGATCCGGTAGACCCCGAAGGAGATGAACCTGTGGGCCGGGATGCATCGAAGCAGAAACCTGATGTCCAGCAGAGCCGCGATGAAGGAGGCGACAAATCCCGCCGTCAGGAAATCGAACCGGGACAGGTTCATTTCCGGTGCCGTTTTCATCAGGTCACAGGCTGTTGCGGCCGGCATGGACGGCACGGCAAGCGGGAAGGGAAACTCTGCGATGGTTTTCCTCTTCAATCCCGGGACGAGCCCGGCGATGATCGTGGATGCCGGTCGGGATCCCCCGGGATCATGGCAATCGCTTGAAAAAGGCCGATCGCGACAGCCCTCTTGTATGACATCCGGCGGATTTCGCCTGTGGCGCCAGCCTTCTTCGAATGCGATCAGGAAAAAGCCGCCGGGCAACAGAGAGCCCGGCAGATAGCCCTTCACCACATGGTAAAGCGTCAGGCCCGGGGTCCCCGTCGGTAGAAAAGCGACGGCCACCCCTTTGATGACCTCGAAAACCGCAAGCAGGCGCCTCCGGCACAAAAAGAGGGCCGACGCGGGGCCCCGCCTGGGTGACGATCTCGAAGCTCTTGAGGCAGTCCGTGCGCTTGAGACCCGCCAGATCGGAGGCCGGAATCATGTGACCCGTCGAGGATATGGCCAAAAACTCGGTGACGCCCGCGATGATGCCCAAGACGACAGCGGTCGGCAAACCCATAGGCCCGGCTTATTTGGGCTCGATCAGGCGATCCGGCCACGTCTGCCCGTCGTGCCGAGACCCGGTTTTTTTACATGATGTCGCCTGCGGGTCAAGCCCTGTAATTCCGGGCTCGGATGACCTCGACGACGGTGGGAATGAGCGAAAGGATAATGATGGCGATGATGACGAATGTGAAGTTTTCCTTCACGACGGGGATGTTGCCGAAATAGTACCCGCCGATCACGAAGGTGAGGATCCAGGCAACGCATCCGATGACGTTGTAGAACTGAAATCGCCCGTACGTCATGGACCCCACGCCCGCCACGAAGGGGGCGAAGGTGCGGATGATCGGGACGAAACGGGCGATGACGATCGTCTTCCCGCCGTATTTCTCGTAAAACCGGTGTGTCCGGTCCAGGTATTCCTGCTTGACCCATCGGATCTTTTTTCTCGCAGCGACCTTCGGGCCCAGCTGGTAGCCCACCCAGTAATTGACAGTGTTTCCGGCGATCCCGGCGATGCTGAGAAGGGCGGAAAGCCACAGGGCATCGAGAGACCCCCGGGCGGCAAAGGTCCCCGTTACAAAAAGGAGCGAATCCCCGGGTAAAAATGGGGTGACCACGAGACCCGTCTCACAGAAAATGATCAAAAAGAGGATGAAATAGGTCCAGAACCCGTAGTTCTGGATGATCAGATCCAGATGACGGTCGAAGTGCACGAGCAGATCGAAATATTGCGCAATGAATTCAATCATGTGGCGGTGATGTAATCCTTCGGTGCTGCCTGATCTGAAAATGGGGCTTTTCAGGCTCGGGGCTTTATACGCCGACCGACGGAGTTTCGTCAACGGAAATATCCCCCCTTCAAAGGCCGTGCCTCAAAGACCGTTGACAAAGAAAAAGGTTTAAACTATAGTTCAAATCGCATTGGAGATGGATGCGCGGAAGAGGGGTGAGAGTCCCCCGCTGCCCCGCAGCCGTGATGGAAACGAAAGCCTTGTGTTGCCACTGTCCCGGCAAGACGGGATGGGAAGGCGGGTGAGTAGGTCGTCCTGAGCCGGAAAACCCATCCATCTGGAACCTCGAGGGGGGTAAACCTTCCGTGTCGATTCATCTGACTCCAGCATCAGCCGTCACTGGTCTTTCCCCGAAGGTTTGCCCGGTTCATCGTACAGGCTCATCTTTCGGGGGGGGTACATGGTCTTCCGGTCGGTCAAACTCCTGACCGTACTTGAAATCAGCTTCCTGCTCCTGCTCGCTCTGGCAGGCACTGTCGTCGTGTCGCTTTTTGTCGGTGTCACCGACATCGGCATCGTCCGCGGGGTTACCGCCCTCCTGTATGGCTGGCGCGAAGGGTACGCCGGGTTCACCCACCTCGAAAAGGAAATCCTCTTTTCCGTACGCCTCCCGCGAATCCTCTTTGCCGGCATCGTCGGCGCGGCACTGTCGATGGCCGGCGTGGTCTTCCAGGCCCTCCTGCGAAACCCCCTTGCCGACCCCTACATCCTGGGGATCTCGGGCGGGGCCGCCGTCGGCGCCATCATCGGGATCCTGATCGGCGCGGCTCTGCTGCCCCTGGGCATTCCTCTCCTTGCCTTCCTGGGCGCCGCTCTCACCGTGATCATTGTCTTCGGAATCGCCCGAACGGGTGCCCAGCTTCGATCCAACACGCTGCTTCTGGCCGGTGTCATCGTCAACGCCTTTTTCTCCGCCATCATCATGTTTCTGATCTCCACGAGCACCAGCTCGGACGTCCACAAAGTGATGTTCTGGCTGATGGGGGATCTGTCGCTCGCCACGACCCGCGAGATCACCCTCACGGGGACCATCCTGTTCATCGGTTTCGCCATCCTCTATTCCCATGCCCGGCCGATGAACCTCATCGTTGTCAGCGAAGAAACGGCCCTCCAGCTCGGCATCAACGTGGAGAAGGTCAAGAAGATTCTTTTCGTCGCGGCCTCCCTCATCACCGGTGTGGCCGTGTCGGCAAGCGGGATCATCGGTTTCGTCGGGCTCTTCATCCCTCATGTGATGCGAATGCTGCTCGGTCCCGATCACCGGCTTCTTCTTCCCGCATCCTTCCTTTTCGGCGCCACCTTTCTCGTGATCGCCGACACCGTCGCCAGAACGCTGATGGCACCGGGCGAACTTCCCGTCGGCGTCATTACGGCGATCTGCGGCGCGCCCTACTTCATCTACCTTCTCCGGAAGGGAAGGGGGTTTTGAGCCATGACCATTCTGCGCACCGAAAAGGTCGGGTTTCAATACAATGGACGGTGGGTTCTCCGGGATATCTCATTCGAAGTCGGGGAAGGAGAATTCGTCGGCATCATCGGTCCGAACGGTTCTGGAAAAACGACGCTTCTCAAGATCCTGGACGGCATTCTCACACCTCGGGAAGGCCGCGTGATGCTCCGCGACCAGGATATCGCGCGTCTGAACCGGGAGACCCTGGCGAAGGTGATCGGAGTCGTCCCCCAGGACTACTCGATGTTTTTTCCCTTCAGCGTGGAGGAAATTGTCCTGATGGGGAGAACCCCCCACCTCGGGCTCCTCCGGTTCGAAGGGCGGAAGGATTTCGCCATCGCCCGCCGGGCGATGGAACTGACCGAGACGACCGAATTCCGCCGGCGGGGCATGGGCGAACTGAGCGGCGGGGAGAGGCAGCGGGTTCTCATCGCCCGGGCTGTGACCCAGGAACCGCAGATCCTGCTTCTCGACGAGCCGACGACCTACCTCGACATCAAACACCAGGTAGCCCTGTTCCAGCTGATGAAGACGCTCCATGAACAGGGAAATCTCACGGTCATCGTCGTGACGCAGGACATCAACCTGGCCGCGCAATACTGCCACCGCATTCTTCTGATAAAAAACGGCCGATCCTTCAGTATGGGAACCCCGGCGGAAGTCGTGACGGAGGAGAACATCCGTCAGGTCTACGAAACGCACGTTCTCATCGACCCCCACCCCCGCACGGGCCTGCCCCGCGTAACGCTGATTTAGAACAGGCATCAGACGTCAGGCAACCAGTAATGGTGAAAGTGTGCCGAGATAAAAAGTCCAGACGGACCAGATAGACAAAAGAGACGAGACAGACCAGCAGGCAAAGCAGCCAACGCTGTCGGATCAAGGAAGCCGGTCTAAATCCGGCGCTGCCCCGCATCTGTAGGCGGAACGAAATCCACCGTGTGCCACTGTCCGGCCGGGGAAGGCCGGATGGGAAGGCGTGGAGAGTAGGCAAAGGAGCCGCGAGCCAGGAGACTTATCCGACAGACGAAATAACTCCACTTCGAGAGGAAGGAGGTTATTGAGAAATGTTCATCAGAGTTTTTATCGTATTATTCATTTCAGCGGTTTTTACAGCCGTGTCGCCGGGGATGCCTCATGCCCAGGCTCCCGGTGAACCGAAGGCCTATCGAATGGACGAGGTCGTCGTCACGGCAACGAGGGACGCACAGGAGATCCGAAAGGTCCCGGCCAATGTCACGGTCATCACATCCGAGGACATCCGGAAATCAGGCGCCACGAGCGTTCCAGAGGTTCTCGACAAGCTGGACGGTATCCACTTCAGAACCTACAGCGGCAACCCCTCGCAGGCTCAGATCGACCTGCGGGGTTTCGGCGACAACTCCCACGGTCGGACGTTGGTTCTCCTGGACGGGAGGCGGCTTAACAGGCCGGACATGTCGGGAATCAACTGGCTCCAGATACCCGTCAACAACATCGAGAGGATCGAGGTGGTGCGGGGACCCGGCACCGTTCTTTACGGCGACAATTCCATCGGCGGCACAATCAACATCATAACGAAGCGTGGCGCCGGGAAGCCGCAGACTGAACTGTCTGCCATTGGGGGAAGCTACGGCCTCATGGACGGGAGGGGAAGCGTCAGCGGGGGTCTTGAGAAATTCTCCTACTCCCTCAACGGACAGTACCAGGGACTCGATGGATACCGGGACCGGTCGAAATTCTCAAGCGGGGGGATCGGCGCGAACCTGGGCTACAACTTCAGCGAGCACCTGGATACGAACCTGGGTCTTTCATACAACAATACAAAATATCAGCTCCCGGGCGTCCTGACCCAGTCCCAGTTCGAGCAGGACCCGAGACAGGCGCAACCCGGTCATACAAACGACGATTCCGACGCCAAATACTACAACGCCAACATGGGGATCACGTCCGTTCTGGGCGGCTTCGGCCGGATTGACCTCAATCTGCTTCACAGCCGGGATGACATCACCAGCAACATGGCCTCCTTCCCTTCTTTCGACAACATCAAGATCAAGACTTCCGGCATACAGCCGAGATACATCCTGGACAAGGACATCTTGGGCCATGGAAACAAGCTCACAGCCGGGCTGGATTATTATTACCAGGAGCTGGACAAGGACAAGTTCAACAATGAAGAGCACTCCACGATGCTCAATGAAGCCGTTTTTAAACGGGAAACTCTTGGGCTCTACCTCCGGGATGAATTCAATATCATGAAGGAACTGATCCTGACAGCGGGTTACCGGACGGAGCGCGCGAAGATCAGGGGGCATGAAACGGACTCCGCCACAGGGGCCGCGCTGATCCCCGAAACTCAGAAGGTACACCACGGGGATGCCTATGAGCTGGGATTGACCTGCCTCATTCAGGAGAAATCCAAGATCTTCGCCCGTTATGCCACCGTTTACCGTCTCCCCTTCCTGGACGAACAGGCCTCTTACTTCGGCTACCTCGGCTGGGACACGTTTCTCCTTCATCTCGAAAAGGAAAGGGGGAAAAGCTACGAAGCGGGGACCCAGTTCGTCCTGTTTGACAACCTGAAGGTCGGCGCGACGCTCTACCGGATCAACATGGAGGACGAGATCGCCTTCAACCTGGCCACTTGGCAGAACGAAAACCTGGACAAAACCCGCCATGACGGCATAGAGTTGTCCATGGCCTGGCAGTGGCAGAAATATCTGAGATTCCTCGCGAACTACACCTGCCAGGACGCAACCTTCCGGGACGGCCCCAATGACGGCAAGAAGATCCCCCTGGTCCCGAGAAACATGGCAAACTTCACTCTCGAAATCTACCTGCCCTGCAACTTCGTGCTCCGCCCGGAGATGCAGTACATCGACAAGGCCTACCTCGGAAGCGATTTCAGCAACAGCCTGGAGCCCCTCGGCAACTACACGCTGTACAACATCTTCCTGCAGTACCGGCCTCCGGCAAAGGAAGGGCTCAATGTTTTCGGCTTCTTCGGCGTGGAGAACCTGACCGACGAGATGTACGCCACCCAGGGCATCGCCGCGGGCGCGACCCGGTATCTCTACCCCTCCCCGGGGATCACCTTCAAGGGAGGGCTTTCGATTGCTTTCTGACAGACATTTTCACTTGAAATAACCGAGAAAATATAATTAGGATGAAAAAATTGAGGGGATGCGTGAAGCGGTGAAAAAAGAAGAAAAAATCGAAGCCATCAAATCACGTGCGAGAAAGAATTTTTCTCTCGGTTACAACTGCCCCGAGTGTGTGACAGAGGCGGTTCTAACGGTCATCGATACGGGACTCCCCCCCGAGACCAGGAAGGTGGCAACCGGGTTCGTCGGCGGCGTGGGGCTTTACGGCGACACCTGCGGGGCGATAACCGGTGCCATCATCGCCGTGGGCTGCGTCCACGGCAGGGATCAATTGCCGCAGGACAGCGACCCGAAACAGGCTGTAAAAAAATCGGCGGACGAACTGTACGGCAGGCCCGGCCTTTATCGGTTGTTCAACCAGATCCCGAACAAATTTTTTGAAAAGTACGGCTACACCGCCTGCAGGGCCTCACAACCAAATAGAAGGACAACTGGCTTTGCAGGGATCATGCCCTGTACTGCCGTGAGATCATCACCGACGCCGCAGCCATCGCTGCGGAACTCATCATGACAGACCGGGAGGAAGCGGCATCGAAGCCCTTCGGTAAAAACGTGGAAAAATTGGAGCAGTCCGGTGAGGCCTGCAACCTCCTCGACAAGGGCACCTGAGGAGCCGCCGTATCATGAGCAGGTTGCTCGTTAAAAATGAAAAAAAAGGAAACCCCGGAACAGACGCCGGGGTTTCCTTTTTTTATTGCGGATCTTCGAAGAGCGCTGAATGTCAAGCGATCTTTTTTGTCTCTCTCAGATATGATTATCTCGCAGGAGGTGGGGTATGGCAAAAAGACTGGTCATTATAGGAGGGGGGGCGGCAGGGCCATCGTCCGCTGCCGAGGCCAAGAGGCGGAACAAATCTCTCCAGGTGACGATGATCGAAAGCGGCGATTTCGTTTCCTACGCCGCGTGACCGATGCCCTATTACATCGGTGATGTAATCAGGGATTACAAGCGGCTTGTGGTCCGGACACCGGAAGAGTTCGGAAAAACGGGGATCGAGGTCAGGATCAAGACCCGTGTCGATGGAATCGATCCCGGGAAAGGGACGGTCCACCTTTCCGACGGCACCAGCCTGCCCTACGACATCCTGGTCATGGGCACGGGCGGACTGGCCATCCGCCCGGGGATTCCCGGTGAGAACCTCGAAGGAGTCTTCACGCTGAGAAACCTGACCGACAGCCTCCGGATCAAATCCTATCTGAACGAAAAAAGCTGCCGGAGGGCCATCATCGTCGGGGGTGGCTACATCAGCATGGAAATGAGCGAAGCCCTGCGGAATCTTGGTATCGAAACCCGGGTCATCCATAGACGCTCCCTTCCCGCCAGAAGATGGGATCCCGAGCTGTCTAAAATGATCGTGGAGGAACTCACGAAAAACGGGGTTTCTTTCCACCCCGAGACGCGGGCAACGGCCATCGAAAAGGGAGGGGATTTCCGGCTGCGCATGACCACCACCAGCAGCGAAATGGATGCGGATCTGATATTGTACGGCCTGGGCAGTGTCCCGAACGTGGACCTTGCAAAATCCATGGGCCTCCAAATGGGCGAGAGTGGAGCCATCCGGGTGGATTCCTCCCAGCGGACATCGCGGGAAGGGGTATACGCGGTGGGTGACTGCTGCGAGGTGTTCCACCTCGTAAGCAAAAGGTGGACTTACAGCCCCCTCGGCGACGTGGCCAACAAGCAGGGTCGGATCGCCGGTCAGAACATCGCCGGGCATCCCGCGATTTTTCCCGGCATCGTGGGGGCCCAGTGCTTCAAGGTTTTCGGCCTGGAGGTGGGCATCACGGGCCTCACGGATGAGGAAGCGAAGCAGGCCGGTTTTCAGCCTGTCAGCACCATCATATGGGGAAACCCCGTGGCCCGGTCTATGTCGCGGGGGGAAAGACTGGGCATCAGGCTCACGGCCGAAAAATCTTCGGGGAAACTCCTCGGTGCCCAGGCCATCGGAGATAAGGGAGCCGTCCAGCGGATCAACAGTTTGTCCGTGGCACTCTGGTGCGGCCTCGATATTGACCAGATCGGCTACATGGATCTCGCCTACGCTCCGCCGTTCGGCGGCGCCTGGGACGCGATACACATCGCAGCCCAGAATTTGAGAAATAAGCTCTGATGCTTGAAGGGAGGATCGGGGAGTGGAAAGAAAAAGGCCCCCCGAGATTTGAAAGGGGCCTTTTTCTTTAAGTAAACCCTTATCCTTTTATTTTCTCCCGACAGACCCGTGCCTTCACCTTCCAGGAACACGGACCTGAGGACTATCTGCCTTTGAAGACGGGTTCTCTTTTTCCAAGGAAAGCGCTCGTCCCTTCTGACGCATCCTCGCTTCTCTGCAGGCTGTCCATGATATACTCGGCAAACTCATAGCCCTGCATGCCCTGGTTCACCGCCTTTTTGACCGCACGGAGCGAAAGGGGAGGCATTTTCTTGATTTCTTCGGCCAGTTCAAAGGCCGCTTCCATCAACTTGTCATGGGGAACCACCTTGGTGATAAAGCCCCACCGGACCGCCTCCTCGGCGCTCACGAATTTCCTCGTCATCAGAACCTCTTTGGCACGAAAACGACCGACTTCCCCCGGAAGCCGGATGATACCGTAAGGTCAAAGTATGCCGAGATAGGTCGCGGGCCATCCGAACCTTGCCTTTTCCGAAGCGACATTCAAATCAAACGCCAGGACCCATTGCGACCCGTCGCCCGCGGAAACACCGTTGATCGCGCCGATGACGGGCTTTTCAAATTCGTAGTAGGCTCTGGCCATCTCGATTAATTTCTTGTTCAGGAATCTCTGGAATGCCGGATCCTTCCCGGACTCCTTGAACTCGTTGATATCCGCCCCCGCGCAGAAGGCGCGACCGGCCCCCGTCATGATGAGGACTTTGACCGTCGGATCCTTCTCCAAATCAGCAAGGATTCCGAGGATTTCGGTCCTCATCTCCATGTTGACCGAATTCAGGATATCGGGGCGATTCAGCGTCAAGACAGCTACTCCATCCTTCCTGTCAAGTATGACTGTCTTATAACTCATTGCTCCACCTCCTTTCGGTATTTCAACACATTCCCATTGTCGACTATTCTGACAAAAATTATCCACGGACAGATATGAGTAAGCAAATCACCTCCCTTTCCACGCCCGATTTGAATTCAGAATAGAGACAACTTATTTACGGAAGACCAAGCCGCCAACCGTGGATTCGGCGGTTCACCAGGTTCATGGATCACAAAACGGTCAGAGGTAAAAAAACAGAAACAGGACGAGGCGTGCATATCGCTTTCCGCAATTGTGAGGGTTAATACAATGCATCATTAAATGCAAGTCTTAAAATACCATCAACGGACGCCTTCGATATGAAAATGAATGGACCGTTCGGCGCAAAAAAGGCAGCCTGCGAACACGAAATCATCCGCAGCCGCGGGCGGGGCCCGGCTCGTCATGTCCGGTTGTTCCGCCGTGATGACGGGTAACCAAAAACAGGCGGCCAAGGGACTTTCATGGCCGCCCGCCAAGGAGGGACATCAGCATTCCGCCTGCCTCTGTAATGCGAGAGCTGACACCCTTTCCAATCGTTTGTGCAGGAGCGGAAACGTCTTCGGAAAGACCGACCCATCATTGAACCAACTTCGGCCTCCCCTTTACACGGAATCCTCCTTCCTTCAAGACCCTGACGATTTCTTCTATGTTCGTTTTGCCGTCGTCAAAGGTAACGATGAAAATCTCCCTGAGCGTGTCGTAATCGACGCCCAGAAACCCTTCAACCGTTTCCAGGGTCACGCCTACCCTGGCTTTCTGCGCTCAGGTCTTGCAACCGGGAATGCTGAACTCCGCCTTTCTCTCCGCCGCGAAGGCCAAAGGCAGCAAGGTGAAGGACATCAGCAGACACCCGAGCAGCGCAAGCGCGAAAACCGATCGCGGCCCGAAGAGCCGCCGTTTCTCTTCTGTCATGGCCTCTCTTAACCCCAGTCTTCGATGCGGACATCCGAGCAGAGCCCCATCATGTTGTTGACCCAGTCTTCGTTGTCCTTGATCCACTGTTTGGCATCGGCCTTGGAAATCTGGTTCCCCTTGATCAGATTGATGCCGGACTCGAGCTTGCCCCCGCAGAGGCAGAACTGCTTGATAAAGGTGGCCAGGGCCGGCCGCTTCTGCTGAAGGCCCTTGCGGCCGATGGTGTGGATCGATTTCTTTTCGTCGATCCAGTTGGGGCCGAGGTCCTCGACCTGCTTGGCGTACTTCGTGTAATAGGCCTTCTGCTCCGGGAGTATCGCGCTCATTGTGGCGTCGTATTTCCCCTCGGCGACACCCTTCCACATGTCTTCGACGGTGGTCTTGACGAGGTTGACCTTGATCCCCACCTTTTCTTCGAGAACGTATTTGAACAAAAACGATTTCGCGATGGACTCCTTCGTCTCGACATAGGCCACGGTGACCTCCGGCGGCGCCGAAAGGGCTGCCGGTACCGCCATGACCATGGTGAACACGGCGATGAGGGCCGTCGCCAGCGCATATTTCCTCATGGAAACCTCCTTTCTTTTCTTTTCTGTTTGGGTGGATGCGGGGCGGCCCGCCTTGAGAGCAGGCGAGCCGCCCCCGTTTCAAAGGCGTTCAGGCAGCCCTGAACTCGAGGGTGTCACCGTTGCCGAGATAGGCCTTGTCCTTGGAACGGAATCTTGCCGTCCCCTGGATGACGGGGTAACCCGTCTCGATGAACTTCTTGGCGCAGACGATCCCCGTGCAGTGGTTGCAGCCGATCTTTTCAAAGTCGTATTTTCTCAACGCGATGACCAGGTCGTCATACTTGGGGTCCCAGTCCTCGAAGGGCGAGATGTGAAGACCCCCGTAAACGCCGTAGTTTTTCTTGTACTGAATCGTTTCCCTGGCCGTCTCGGCGAACTGGATGATGCTCTGGTGACAGCATCCCGTCACGGAAACCATTCCCGCGTCCTTGACGTTGAAGTAGATCGACTGCTCACCGTAGACCCTGCAGATGATGGGGATGGCAAAGACATAGGTGGCGCAGCCGGGAAAGAGCTGGTGCAGCCCGGGCTTCACAGAGGTGAGTTTGCCCCGGTAACCGCACTCCTTGATGTACTGGAGACCCTCCTGGTAGAACCCGTCCGGGATGTACATGGGGATATCAGGACGGTATTTCAGGGTTGCCGGCAATCCCCAGAAATGGTCGAAGTGCTCGTGGGAGATGATGAGCATGTCGATCTGATTGTTCGCGAGCATCTTGTCGATGCCCTCCCGCTTGTAGCATTTTTCCATCCAGTCGAAGGACCAGCCGCTGTCCAGGAGAATCCTCTTCTTCGACCCGTCGAGGAGCTCCACGTCGATCAGGCACGCAAACCCGCCCGCGTTTTCCGGGTGGACGGCGTTTTCCATCTGGAACTGCCAGGCCTTCTCGAGCTGGTACCCGGGAAGAAACTGCCTGAGTTCCTTGATACCCTTTTCGTAGGACCCCTTGCCGAGCTGGCCTTTCGGCTCGGCGAAGGGCGGCCAGTTGTAGGTGTACTGGTTGACGAGAAGCCCGCCGGAGCCCTTGATGTCCCCCATGAGGATCTTGTTGTCGAACCAGCTCGTCTCCGAGATGTTGGTGATTTTGACACTTTTGCATTCGCCGATGTCGACGGGCTTGAAGACTTTTTTCGTGAAATGGCGCTCCCGCCAAGGCCCGTAGGAATAGAGGCCCATGGCGCCGATAAACCCCGCCGAGCCTCCGACGGCAAGGCCCTTGACGAAATCTCGCCTGCTCAGGCCCTGTTTTTCTTCTTTCTTTTCTTCCATGGTCATTCATTACCTCCTGTCTCCGGGTTCCGGCCCGCGGGCGGACCCGGTTTTCCGAACGGTTACGTTAACATCCAGCTCCATTTCCCCATGATGGGAAGAGCCCAGATCAGCAGAGCGTAGACCGCCACACCGATCAGGATGCCGACGGCGATTCCTGTTTTATATTGCTGGCTCATGCTGTTTCCTCCTTCTTCTTTTCTGTTTCACCCTCCTTGACGAGCTTCCACCCCGGCCAGTTGTCCATGAACCAGTGGTTGATCAGCATGAGATTGATGAGCCAGATCGTCGGGATCATGGGGAACTGCTGGGGGTGGGAGTATCCTTTCTGCGTGCCGAGGGTGAGATGGCTGATGTTGTAATAGAGCCAGTAGACAGCCATGCCCCCCACAAGGGCGATGAGCGTCCGGATCAGCCAGTTGACGGGTGTGCTGTACTTCCGCGGCCAGTTGTTGCAGTAGAAGGTGAGGAAGAGGGCCGGGAGCAGGAAGAAGACCATCGTCTCGCCCACGTGGAGCCAGCGCCAGTCGGGGGCGGCGTCCCTGCGGGTCCCCCGGATCGCGGCTCCCCACCAGAGTTCCTGGGCGAAGTAGAGGAAGAGGAAAAAGCACCAGGCGATGGCGATGATGCCGAAAAAGGCGACCCAGCGCCTAAGAATGTCATTCCGGATGACCCGGAAGGGGTAACGTTCCCAGATGGACTCGTTCATCCAGACGACGATGGTGCAGCACATGATCCAGGCCACATGGAAGTTCCCGGAGACCGTATCGGCGAAGTTTTCCCAGTAGGGCGGACAAATCGCGCAGAAGTACTGCCAGGGATAGTAGAGAATCCCCATGTGGGAATGCATCGTGCAGAGGTAGACGATCGTCCCTAAAAACATCGTGACGATGAGAACCGTCGTTCCCAGGACCGGCTGTTTCAGTTTCTGCCAGGGCCACATCTCCATGGCCACGGGCCACGAGGGGGAAAGCCACGAGGCGATGGCCGCAAACATCAGACAGGCCAGTGCCGCGTACTCGATGGCGAAGAACTCCGTCACGCCGGGCAGTTTCGTGAGCTGACCCGGGTTGAAGTAGGCCATGGACAGATTGCCCAGGAGAAGCTCGAAAAAGCCCTTGATGAGCACCACAAGGATCAGGACCGAGACAAGGGTCATGACCGTGCCTTTCACGACGGGATGCGCGTTCTCCAGCCAGCGCCTCTTGAAGGGCCAGTAATAGTAGAGGTAGACCATCCAGATGAGGACGATAAGGAGCCAGCGGGTGTACATGTAGCCGACGTAAGGCGTGTACATCCTCATCCATCCTCTCGGGTCCTGAAAGATCCACCAGGTGACGTAGAAGACCGCCAGCAGAAAGACCGTGTTGACGATCTGCGGGATGGGCGCGGGCCATCGGGGCACGAGCTTTCGTTCCTCGAGAAACCCCTCGCCGTAACGCTCTTCAACCTTTCCTTCCATAGAAATCCTCCTTTCCTGAAGCGGAGCCGTCTGCGCCGCTTCCTCCGATGAAAAATAATTTACCCTTTCTCCATATGTGCAAAAAGTTCCCGGGCGATCTCTTCCCGGCTTCTCCCTTCGACCCGGATCCCCCGCCTGACGGCCTCCTCGATGAGCATCTCGCCGGCTTCGGACAGAAGCGGGTAGCAGCTCTCAAAGGATTCAAAATAATCCCGCTTCGGCGTCTCCGCCCTGTTTGTACCGGTGACCTCTTCGAGCAGTCTGACCCCCGCTCTGAGGAGATCCCGGGTAAGAAAACTTCTTCTGCTTTTGTCGACAGGCATTTTCACCTTCCCGCACCGCACTTACATTATATATGAGAACATCGAACGTTGTTTAAAGTTTTTCGGAATAAAAGTAATCGATCAACTTCTCTTTCGGTGTTAAGCCGTCGATCCCCTTATAGGGACGGTCGCCGTTGCAGTCACTGAGGAACCGCTTGAGTTCCGTCTTGCGATTTGCCGGGAAGTTAAAACGGGTCTCCCCGGTGTGATTACCCCGAAAATGTAAACAACGCCGGCGCAACTCGCTCCGGTATTGTCAGCTGATAATGTCCCCCGGGTGCAGATCGCCTTTCATGAACCGCTCGAGTACGGCATCGACATTCCCGATCACATTGTCGATGAGGCGGATGTTTTTCCGTTTCAGCATCAGCCGGCATTCTTCTTTTACCCCCCCGCAGATGACGGTTTCAACGCCAAGGCCAGCTAAAAACTCAGTAAGTTCAAATGGTTCCATTATCATCAGGGCCACAACCCTTTTCTCCAGAATTTGACCGTCCCTTATGATCACCGTAGCGATTTCCGCTGAGTGATTGTAACGGGGTGAGATTCGTCCTCTAAGCTGACAGATGGCGATTTTCACGGCATCAATTCATCTATCAACCAACGTGCCATTGGCCGGGAGGATTCATTTATATAAATGATATCAGCTGGTTAATATATATCCAGGCGGGCAGCACAGATGAAAATTTTTTTAATGCTGTTGCACATATGAAACATTATCGACGTATAAAATTAATATTATCAAATATAAACAATATATTATTTCATATTCGTTATTTTGAAACAACATTGCATTTTGTTTCAAATATTAAACAGATTTCCCGACGAGAAGGCCGTGCCTCTTCATTTTTCTCCACAGGGTCGTGCGGTTGATTTTGAGAGCCTTCGAGGCCTTCTTCCGGCTCCACCCGTTGACTACGAGAGCCGAGAGAAGCGCTTCTTTCTCAAGATGCCCGAGAGGATTGGATGCCTCAGGCGTCGTCACGGCCGCCGGTTCTGCCTTTCTAGATTTCGTTTCACTGAAGAGGTACAGGGGCAGGGCGTCCACGCCGATTTCGCTTCCCCGGCAGATGATGCAGGCGTGTTCCAGGATATGTTTGAGTTCTCTCACGTTTCCCGGGTAAGGATAGTTCAGAAGAACCCGCATCGCCTCGCCCGAGACGCCACAGATTCTCTTTCCGAGCAGACGAGACTCGGTCAACAGGAAATAATCGATGAGCAGGGGGATATCGCCGGGCCTCTCTCGAAGGGGCGGTATCTCCATACAGATGACGTTGAGCCGGTAAAAGAGGTCTTCCCGGAAATGCCCTTCGTCAACCATTCTCCTGAGATCGCGGTTCGTCGAAGAAATGACCCTCACATTCACCCTGACGGGACGGGTGGAGCCGAGGGGAAAGAATTCCTTTTCGTCGAGAACCTGCAGGAGCTTCGCCTGGAGTTCCCGGGACAAATCCCCGATCTCATCGAGATAGATGGTCCCTTCCTCGGCCATCTGGAAACGGCCTGCTTTGTCGCTCCTGGCATCGGTGAAAGCCCCCTTTTTGTAACCGAAGAGTTCCGACTCCAAGAGGGTGGCCGGGAGGGCCGCGCAGTTGATCTTGACGAAAGGTCCCTCTTTGCGCAGGCTGGAATTGTGGACCACCCGCGCGAAAAGATCCTTGCCGGTGCCCGTCTCGCCCAGGATGAGCATGTGGGAGTCCGTTCTGGCCACCGGCGCGAGAATATCGAGAATCTTTCGAACCTTTTCGTCCTTTGAGATGATGTCCCCGAAGGTATAGGAGCCCTGAAGGGTCTTTTCGAGGGTCACACGAACGGAATCATCCAGGAAGGATTCAACACCGCCGACGGCCTGTCCCTGATCGTCACGGATCACGGCGCAGTTGACATCCACAGGGATTTCCGTGTTTTTTTTCGTGAGAATCCTGTTCCTGGCCTGAACGACATTCGTACCGGTGTCAATGGCTCGCCGGAGAAAACAGCCTCCCTCGCAAAGTTCCGCTCTGAAAATTTCGTAGCACTTGCAGCCGATAGCCTCTCTGCGGCTGAAGCCGGTGATCCGCTCCGCTTCACGGTTGAAAAAGGTGATGTTCAGATCGAGGTCGACGGTGAAAATACCCACGGCGAGGCTATTGAGAATTTTCAGGCTGTCCTTCGGGGTCGTCATGGCGCTCCGTGACTGCAACAGGGCGATCGACGGTCAAGCGACCGCAGGAGGGTTTAACTCCTTCGAAGAAAAAAGAAAACAATGCGATCTATCAACAGTTTGAAACCTACCAGCAAAAGAGTGGAAAGTCAATGATCGACAGGGTATTGGGTATTGAACGAGGTCCGGGGTCCGTTCTTGACTTCATGAATGGGCTGTGCGAGAAAATTCCGGGAGGCTTATTTTGATTGCACTCAAGGAATTTCAGCCGACAGGCGTCATCGGGCAGCCGGAGCTCGGCTTGCCGGCTCTGATGGAGAACCTCTTCATCAGGACCTTCTACGAACCCCGGATCAAGGAGAAGATCGGCTGGGTCGGTATCGCCTACCGGGCGGGACTGCCGGGCAGTTGGACGCTGAAGCTGAAGGGCCGCAGAGGGGTATACGGCCTGAGTTACCGTAAAGATGAACAGGAAGAAGGCTGGGTTCACGGCATTTTTGACCTCCAGTATTTCCCTCTCAGAGATGAGCCCCTGCTGGATCGCTTCTCGGTCCGGGAAAATCTCCTGCGCCAGGATCACGGGTTCGAGACCTGGATTCGTCATCACCCGGGTGAAGAAGATCCTCTCGAAAGCGCCTTTATCATCGGAAGGGTCCTCCTGTCCGTGGACCGGGGAGAGAAGAATCTTTTTATCTCTCTGTGGAGCCCGCTTCGATGGCTCGAGTTCCGAAGGGAAGGTCTTTCCCTCTCCCGTGAGGACGGAACCCGTCTGGAAGTGCTCCCCCCCGGCGGGAAAGACCGCGACGTGCCTGCCTTTGCGCTTGCCTTTGTCTTTTTCGACAGGCTGGTTCAGGCCTTTGCCTATCATTTCAAAGGCGGGCCCGTTCATGCATCCCTGAGTAAGCGAAAGGCACCGATCTGGGAAATCACGGGGACCGGGAATGGGTGCCGAGGGCGGGGCAGGATACAAGCGAGTATTTCGCCACCGTCGGGTTCGGCGAACCGGAAGGTCACGCGACGCCCCCCCGGATCGATAGACTTCGAGTATTTCTTGCTGATGCCGCAGGGATGTCGGGGCAACGGCAGGCAAAGTCGGTCTGGGCGGTTGAACCGGGGACGGGGAGCCCCAGAGGCACGACGCGCCTGTGGTGGGAGGCCCCTGATTGGAAAGTGATAAGCGGCGCCGGTCCTTTTCAGACACTGGGTATTCAGTACCGTCCGCCCCTCCTGGTGATCACGGGCTTCCTCGGAAGCGGCAAGACTACGCTTCTCAACCAGATCGTGGAACACAAGACCCTCATGACCAACCGGTTCGTCGCCGTGATTCAAAACGAAGTGGGGTCCGTCAGCGTCGACGAGTCCCTCGTGGACAGCGCCTACAATGTCACATCCATGGAGGAGGGTTGCGTGTGCTGCACCCTGCTCGGCGACCTCCGCCAGGCCGTGCGCCGGATCTGCCTGGAGTTCGATCCTGACCTGATCATACTGGAAACGACCGGCGTGGCCGATCCTGCAAACATCATCGAGGAGTTGCCCCTCCTGGAGGATTTCGTCCGTTTCGATTCCATGGTGACCGTCGTGGACGGCGCCAATTTTTGGAAGGTCTTTGATGCGTACCCCGTCGTCAAATCCCAGGTGAAAAGCGCCGGTTTGATTCTCCTGAACAAGGTCGACCTTCTGACCGAAAGGGAAAAAGACGACGTCGAGAAGGCCATCCGTGCGATCAATCCCCGCGCGCCGATCATACCGACCACTCAGGCGTCCGTCCGGCCGGGCCTGCTTTTTTCCATGGAGGACGACACGGACGTCCTGCGCGTCCCGGAACCTGAGGCCGCGACAGTGATCGATCACCGGGACCGTCTTTCAAAGGACCCTGATACAGATATCCACTCCCAAGGCATCATCAGTTTTACCGTTCAACTTCCGGGGATTTTCGACCCGCACCGGATAACCCGATACCTCGATCAGATACCGGATTCGGTCTATCGTTTGAAAGGCGTTGTGCGGATTGCCGGCATGAAACAGGCTCAACTTCTCCAGTACGTGTCCGGTCGTTATGAATTGACGAACCATTACGGATCGGGGATCGAGCCCAACACGCTTGTATTTATCGGCCGTGATATGAACAGGGAGGAGTTGCAAGATCGTCTCAGAAAATGTCTTGCCGATGCGTGAAGGGGGAAAAAAACCGGGCCGGCCAACGCCGGCCCTTATGAATTTTCCCTCCCGGATTTATTCATCTCAGAATATGATCATCCCGGGAAGACAGGTCCCCCGGTCAGGGTTTTTTGTCCTCCTCGCCCAACTTCTTCAGAAGCTCGAGGATCTCCCCGTAGTTCGGTGAACCGTCCTTGGCGTACCGGATCACGCCCTTTTTGTCGATGACCGCCGTTCGTCTGTTGAAGACGAAGACCGATCCCGAAGGAATCACACCGAAGAAGTCACCCAGATAACCCGAGATATTGGAAAGAATCGGAAAGGTCACCTTCAGAGACTTTGCCCAGTATTTGAGGGTTATCACATCGTCGCGGCTGACGCCCGTGACCCGGGCGTTGAGGGACTCATAGAGGGAGAGGTTCCTCTGATGGCCCATCATCTCGCCCGATCAGATCGGTGTGAAGGCCGCCGGGAAAAACGTTATGATCAGATAATACTTCTCCTGGTAGTCCTGACTGTAAGCGATGGGCCGATCTTCCGTGGAGGAGAGATTGAAGTTCAGCGTCTGCTTGCCAAGGAGGCTATCCGCCTTGAAGGCCGCCAGGGCATCCGTCACCGCCAAAAAAGTGAATGCAAGGACGACAAAAACAAGAAGTGGTGTGGTTTTTTTTCTCATAAAACCTCCTTTCTTTACAAAAAGGGGCAATGGTCCGCGAAACGACCCCGGGATTCTTTCGGGACCCCCGCGTTCCGCCCCGCGTTTCCGCCGATCGATCAGGCAGGGGCGGAAAGCCTTGCCGCCCCTGCCTGATCCGGCTGATGCTCACTCCGATTCCATGGAGGGTTTCCAGACCTTCCAGACGTTTCCGACCAGCTCCGGCCCGGGCTTCAGAGTGAGCTTCCCCGGACGCCAGCCCGAAGGCGTCGCCTCCGTCCCCTTGCTGTTTCTCACATGCTGGAAGGCCTGAACCTGGCGCAGGCTCTCGGAGACGTTGCGCCCCACAGGAGGCGTCAGC